>Ga0209515_10000030_pt1 | contig 274205 bp, 270 predicted proteins | sample Subgroupgradi54m_FD_187454 | JGI IMG/M metagenome (GOLD analysis project Ga0209515, IMG submission 187454) | Subsurface groundwater microbial communities from S. Glens Falls, New York, USA - GMW60B uncontaminated upgradient, 5.4 m (SPAdes)... ...
CTCGCCTTAGGGGCAACAACGGGTGAAGTCGGTGCTCCGGGCAAGTTCAAGCTCGAACCGGCGTATATCAGGTTCGGGTCTTTGATGCTTGGGTTCGCTTTCATCAAGGCATCAACGGTGGTGCCTTGGGCTTTGGCGATTCCCGAAAGTGTCTGACCTTTTTGTATTGTTATTGTTGCCATAATGTTTTTAAGTTAGTGCTACGAACCTCCAGTTGCCGTTGAAGAAGATATAAAACCGTCGAGTGCCGCCGTTCTCATAGAGAGCGAAGCTGATCGGAGTTCTCGGCGTGTCGGTCGGCACGACACTGAGAAGCGGAATGTCTCGAAGTAGGTTCAGAATTGACCCTAGGTTCGGATCAAACGGTTGATCTTGATTTGGTTTGTCGTTCATAGTCATTTAATTTTTTCGTACTCGAACAAGACCTCATTAATTTGTTCGAGCTGTCCTCGCAATTGGCCGATCGTCACTTCCAAGTCATCTTTGGCTTTTCTCAGTGACGGAATGTTCACGACTGAAACGTCTGGATGAGAAGTAATTTTTTTCACATTGTCCTCGTCTATCTTTTCCAGCGTGAACGTGACCTTTGTTTCCTCGACCGGATTTGTGTCCGGCGATTCAACGGTTGCTTCTGGTGTTGTTGTTTCTTCAGGCATATGTTTATTTGATTATTCGATCTGGCGTGTACACGGCAGAGACATCTTTGAGACCCATGTCCCATTCGCCTCCGAATCCGGAGTTACTCCAAATCTCGATCTTGAATTGAATTTTTTTCGACCTCGCATTGAACCGAAGCATTTTGTTTACCTTGCCTTGGTTCTCGTTTCCTTTGATCGTGCCGAGTTTTTTAAACGGCGTGATCGCCACGAAATCATTCGCTTGGATGAATCCTTGCGAACCGCCGATCCAGTAGAGTGTTTCGTCCAAGTAGATTGTTTTCATGGCCAAGTCGATGCTTTTAATGTGTCTAATCTGACCGGCGGCGGGACCGGCCAATATCATCACCTCGTCACCGACCTCAAACGCACTACTCACGGACGACAAGGTGAAATAATCCGAACCGCCACCGGTTGCGACTTTCACTTCCCGGATCATTTGCTCGGTCGTGTTGTACTTCACTTCGAACCGAGAAAAACTGCTGTTCGGGATTGGCTTGAAGAAGTTGAGGATCATTTGTTTGAACCGTTTGCGAAGATACGGTTCATCATCAAGAAGCGGACTGATCCAATACGCACCGAAGTCGTAGGGTCTGAATGTTCCGGTGTCGTGGTTTATGTCGATGATGGATTTATTGCCGTCGCTGTACATCACTCGGATCGTGATGTTGTCGACATAGAGGCCATACACCACAGAGACTCCCGGCGTGACGTGATTGACCGCACCGTTTGAGAGCCGGTGTTTGAAATACAGGGCGTTGGTCGCAGGGTTGTAGCACCAAATTCCGCAAAACTGATTTCGTCTGGTGATATCGAACGTGTTTGATCCTTTTGCGATGTAGATGAGACCTTGGTACACCTTCATGCACCCGGCTTTCAGGTTGATGTAGTCCTGATAATCCATGTCTGGGAAACGGTTGAGCTTTTCGATGCCTATGCCGTTGAACCGGCACATCCAGCCGTCTCTCGTAAGGAAGTACAGGACGTTCTTGTCCACGACACCGGCAAGGCTTTGTGTTTGCGTGAGCTGGAGGACTCGGTTGTAGGTCTGCGAGTATCCGTCCCAGAAAAATAAAGCTGAACCGAATGTCGGATGGTTGGCAGAAATAACGAGGTAGTCAGTGAGCGGTTCCATCCAGACGATCACGTATCCGGTTGGAAGCGTTAGTCGGGTAGCATTCCATGAGCTTGCCGCCGTATCCCACGCCGCCATGTACTGTTTGTTTCCAAAGCAAATGAATTTCAAAAACTTGGTTATCGGCACATCGTCAAATGCGGTGTTGACGGTGAGTGGTTGCCAGTTGTCTATCCAAGTGGTCTTGTCAAAGCGTCCGATCCACGTGCTTCCGGCGTAGTACATGTAGTCGTTATCCGCATACATTCCGCTTCCGCCCCAGATGTTCACGCTGTCATGCACTTCGACCCAGCTTGAGAAAGTATTCTCAAAAATCTTTCCGTTGTTGTGATTGACGGTGTAGTAGCGGTTGTTGAAATAGCACATGTACGACGGCTCATCGAGAGCTGGCAAGATAACGCTGTCGGTTTCCTTGAAGAATTTGCTGGCGACTTTTAAGTACGGCGGATACATGTCGAATTCGAGGCCGTTTGAAAACCAAAACTGCCCATCGCCGTTTAGGTTTGAGATCCCTTTGTGGAATCGTGATGCTTTCCAGATTTTCTTTGGTAGTGCCATAAATTTTTATACGAGACTGCTACGTGGGATCGTGGCTTGGTCGGATGCCGCCGCCATTCGGGCGATTTCTTGATCTCGCCACTTGCCGAGCATGATTCGTTCGAAGTTGTCATCGGCTTGTCGCTCGAGCTCGGTGTCGCCCTGCTGGTTGTAGTACATCTTTTTGCCCCACTCGACGTAGGCTTGGTGGTAGAGTTTTTCGACCTCGGGTTCATCGTTGTCAGAGGCAAAGTCGTCCGACATTCTCACGAACACGAGCGTCATTGCCATACCGTCGGCTGTTGGTGTTTGTATCGGATAGAAATAACCGCCAAGCAGATACACTGCATGGTCTTTGCGACTGCTTCTTTCCCGGAAGTCGATCAGCGTGTACGGTTTGGTATCACTTCCGATCTTGAGTTCGCAGAATGCTCGGAAACTTTCAGGGACGGGATATTTCACTTGGTTGGCAACGCTCGTGTAGGGCTGTTCCGTTTTCAGATAATCCCAGTAGTCGAACGTCTGGTCTTTATCGTTCGGTGGTCGCCAGCTCTGCACCTTTTCATCGCCACGCTGTACCCATGTGTTGAGCAGTGCGTCATCAAGAGTCTGGTCATCGACTTCGTTCTTGATTGCTTTTTTTATTTCGCCTCTAGTCATAGTGGTTTAGATGTCATCACGGATGATGATCGATAGTTGCTTATATCCGGTTTGGATTTTGCCGTCCGGAAACGTGACCTCGACCTCACCGAGATACGTTGCGACCGTGTTGGTGTCTGATCCCGACCAGCTGTACCGACACTTGCCTTTGGTGGCATCGGTGATGGTGCAATTTACGCCGTTGATCTTTACCGAACCGGTGGTCGCATCTTTCATGTAAAACTTCACCGTGCATCCGGTTAAATCCACCGGCGCACCATCTTGCGTCAGGGTGAATTCGAGTGGAGGACGAGTGTCGTTTTGTACAATTTTTACGCTCATAGGTTTATGTCTTGTTTTTTGCTTGGCAAAACCACATCGGTCTTTGCGGTCTGCAGTTGCTGATCTTGCCGAGCCGTTTTGACCTCAACGTCAGGCTTGGCAGTGGTGAGTCCCAATGTTTCTCTTGCCGAAAGCATCAGGATTGATAATTTTGCCGATACCATTTCGACAGCAATCTTTACGCCAGCAGGAATTTTCCAGATGTCCCACACGTACTTCCACGTTTTTGCGATAAGCCCTCGGATATCGAGGAGGTACGTCCATTGCTTGCCGAGGGTGATCAGGATGTCGAACCGGTACGTCCACGCTTTGGCCAGTGTGATGAGAATATCCAGCACATATCTCGTCGACTTTGCGGCAAGGAGTCGTATGTCGAGTAGGTATGTCTCAATTTTTGCGATAAGAGATCGGATATCGAGCTTGTACGTTTCGATCTTTGCCACGAGAGCACCGATGTCGAACTTGTAGGCAATCATGCGAGCAACAAAGCTCGTGATATCGAACAAGTACGTCATCTGTTTCTGCACATTGAGCAGAATGTCGGAGAGGTAGGTTTCTATTTTCGCCACCAGTCCTCGGATATCGAGAATGTACTGCAGATTCTTGGTCGCAAGGTTTCGGATATCGAGCACATACGTCCATGCTTTTGATGCGAGGGCTCGGATGTCGAAGATGTACGTTGTTGTTTGGTTGGCTAAGTTCCAAATATCCAATTTGTAGGTCAGCATCTTTGCGACTGCGTCACCGACGTCGAGGATGTACGTTTCGATCTTGGTTGCGAGCTCACGAATGTCGAACTGGTAGATTGTCGTTTTAATTGCGGAGAGGAAGTTGTCGAATTTGTACGTCCATTGCTTGCCGAGCGTGATTAGGATGTCGAGCAAGTAGTTGGGTTCCTTTGCAATCAGGTTTCGGATATCTAGTTTGTACGCAAGCGTCATCACAGCACCCCCGATGATGTCGAACACGTACTCTACGGTTTGACCGGCGAGGACAAATCCGTCCCACACGTACTCGATGGTTTTCGTCACCAAGTTCCGGATGTCCAGAATGTAGGTCAATGCTTTTGTCGCAAGATTTCTGATATCCAGCACATACGTCAGGGATTTTGTTGCAAGATTCCAAGCATCGAACACGTAGGTCTCAATTTTCGTGGCAAGATTCCGAATGTCGAAGACATAAGTCCTCACGTTCAGCACCGTGACGAATTGGTCGAAGAGGTACGTGATCGGTTTTGCGATCAATCCGAATAAGTCGAGCACATAGCTCACGCTCTTATTCACCGGACTCGATCCGGTGCTATTCATTTGTGATGCGTTGAATTGGTAAGAGTTGAGCATATGCTTTTATCCGGAAGCCGGTATGTTTGTTCCTCGCACCGAGTTAGAACCTTGCAGTGAGATTTGAGCGGTTACGCCGTCCTTGCATACATTTCCGATGATGAGGTTGAAGTCGTCACCGGATGCATTCTCTCGGATGTGGTATGCGACCTTGTTTGCGGCCGCCGCCTGGCAGTTGTTGCCGATGACCGTGTTGTAGGTCGAGAAGGTCGAGCCGTTATCGTCAAGGTAGATATCGCTGTAGGTGTTGTTGGTTCCTGTACCGTTATCAATCAGCATGTTGCTGGAGATGATATTTTTGGACCCGCGAATTCTGATTGCATGCATTGCAGTTGAGCGGATGGTATTGCCGACAATTGCGTTTTGGTTTGCACCAGCTTGCATGTAGATCGCTTCTTGGTTTGCAAGGTGGATGCTGTTTCCACTTATCGTGTTTCCGATCACGGCCGTATCAGCCGCCGACAAGATTGCACGGTATGGTTGGTAGAAGGTGTTGCCGGTGATCGCATTTCTCGCCGCATTTGCGGCCAGAAGCACTCCGGTCTGGAAGAATGCAACGCTTCCAAACCAGTTGGCAGAGACATTGCAGTTCACAACACCGTTTAGGTACACGCCATAGCCGGTGTTATCGACGCAAATGTTTCCGACAATGTTGTTGTAGTTGGCACTTGAGTAAACGCCGTAGGAATTGTGGATCAGAATGTTCCCCGAGATGTTGTTGTTCTGCGAGCTGGAGAAAATTCCGATAGCGGCACCTCCGGTGTTCTCGTCGATGACGTTGTTTTGGATGATGCTTTTGTCGGCAAAGATCAATTTCAGGCAGTCGGTCAGACAGTTGGTGAGTCGGCATCCACGCACGGTGTTACGCAGGGCTTTCGTACCGGATGCACCCCATATCACGACTGGAGAACCGAGCGATGACTGATTTGATCGATTGCCGTCTATGGTCATTTCCTCGACCACGCAGTCGTTGACAATGGTCGATCCGTTTCCGATCTGGATCATGTCCACGTTCGCAGAGTTGGCGAGAAAAAGTTTTGTCGACTTGCCCTCGCCACGAAGCGTCACGTTATTTTTGAGCATGTTGATGTTGCCAGCGATGTTGTACGTGCCTTTCTTTATGGTCACGATCCCACCGCCGGACGGCAGATTGCTCAATGCATCGTTGATCTCGCTTTCGTCGCTAGTGCCGTCGCAGTTGTAATCGCCCGATCCGTCCGTTGCGACAATGATCTCGGTTCTGGTTTGGAAGTCGTCAAAGAGCTTGGCAGTTACTAAGAGTTCAAGGTGTGCGTCTTGCGCCCACGATTGAGCACTGGTTCCTTCTTGAGCCCGAACTATCGTGAATGCGTCAGATGACTTTGCGGTGACCTTTACGATCTCCCCAAGTGACGCATCGGTTGTGTAGAGCGTGGCGTGGAAGGGTGCGGCTGGAAACTTCGCACCATCGCCAGATTGCACGTTCAAAGTCGTCGCCCCCGATGTGAGAGGGTTGTCAGTGATCGTGCTCTTGGCATTATTCTTTTTGGTGAGAAAGTTTTTAGCCATACTTCAGGTTTCTATGCCGCCGTGTCGCCCTCGGACTTCACTTGCGTCGAGTTAGCAGTAACTGCACCGGCAGAGGTTGGCCACGTGAGGCGATACCAGAGACCGAAGTTTCCAGCTGGTGCAATGTCGCCGTTTTTTATTCCAGCGGCCTTGCTTGCCATGTCGCCACCCTCGGCATTTCCGAGAGAGCCACCTGTGTACTTTTTTCCGTACCAGATAAAGCTGATCTTTTTGTTGATGCCGATCGTTCCTCTCGTTGTGCCTCCTGATCCTTGTCGGATCGTGACGCTTCGTGCTCCGGAGAGTGAAGCGATGGATGCACCATAGAGTTTTGAGAACGTCAAAGCACCGACGACCTCGGTTGTTCCGTTAAGTGTCAGAGTCTCTTGTTGTCTGTTTCCGGATGCATCCTCTCCGACGACTGTTACTTGTCGGGTGTCAGCACCATCGGAAACAACGGCAACGACTGCGTTCGCACCGAATGCACTCATGTTGCCTTGCGCTCCGTCTGCGTCATCGGCGTGGTTAACGCCGAAGCCAAACGAAAGAGCGGCGTTGGTCGGTTGGCTCAACAGCCACGACACAACGTTTTGCCACGTCAGAGAGCCGTGGGTATTTTTGCGGAATATCTTTCGGTATTCCGTGCCTCCAGCCGCCGCTTCATCACCGGTGATGTCGGTGAAGAGGTTGTTATCGGTGTTGTCGACGACTTCGGTTGCAGTGATGTCACCACCGTCCGAATTCGTTGCGGAGGACTTATATTCTTTTAAGTCACCAGATACGATTGCCATAAGCGGTAATGGTTAGTTTTCTTGCTTGGTCTGCAAAAGCTCGATCAGTGCGTCTTTCGTTTCGTCACCCTGCAGTTCAATGCCTTTTTCTGTAGCCAGAGCTTGCAGTTCTTTCTTGGTGAGCTTTTCCAGATTGTTCTCGGAATCTCCATCGACCTTTGTAGATTCTTTTTGTTCGGCTTCGTCCACTTTCCAGAAGTCCACGCCGAATGTTGGTAATGCTTCGAGCTTGGCGATTATCTTTTCATCTTGGGTCTCGAATTGTCCGTCGATGAATTGGGCATACTGACCGGCAGAGTCGCCGACTTTCAGGCCGCCCTCGAACACCGGCATTGCCGGTTTAAGAACAATTTTTAAGTTCTTAATGTGTGAATTGAATTTGGCCATAAGGTTGTAATTAATTTGTTTGGTTTATAAGTTGCGGATTCTGGCATCCGCCCTGACTTCTGGCTTCCACGTTTCGGTGGAGGCCAGCAAGTCAGAACAGAGCCGCTAATCCTGTTAGACGACGCCCTTGAGGAGTGCGTTCTTTTCGAAGTTGACGCGCTGTAGACCGACTTCGGTTTTGTACTGATCGACTTCCTCGTCAGCATCGTTGTCCTGAATGTTGGTTTCGAGAGCGGTGTCTCGGCCATTCAACGGACAGTGCTTAAGCGTGGAGAGATCGACCACTACGCCCATACCGGCATACTGGTTGTCGAACATCGGGTGACGGACAATGTTCAGCGTTCCGAATGAGGACTGGAACTTACGGATTTCTACTCCGTAGGTCTTGTCGCTTGGAACGATGTACATCTTGGAAGTGGCAAAGGACTCCAAGTATCCGAGTACGGTGTTACCGCAGAAGAAATACTTCTCTGCAGAGCCGTACTTGAATGCGTAGTTCTGGAGGAACGATCGGAATTCCGGCTCGGTGAGAGCTGTTCCGGCTTCGTCCTGTACGCTTCCGGCGGCAATGATCGCTTCCAAGATTCCTCCGGAGAGGCGAAGCGGTTTACCGTCTGGACCGGTTACTTCTTTCTTTTCACCGAACCAGTACGCACGTTCGATTTTCTTTGCCTGTTCGATACCGTGCTTTGCTCGGAGGTACTTCAAGTCCGCACCGGGGTTGCCGGACGGATAGAGCTTTGATGCATTCTCGGTTTGAGTCACGCCAAACTTGGTCTTGAAGATTTGGGTGAAGTTGGTGACCTTTACGAGCTTGGTCGTATTGGAATCGCCAGACTTTGACCCTTCTTCGAACGCAGGGCCGATGACCAACAGCCAGTCGTTATCGTTGATAGCGGCGGCCGCAGTCGCACCGGCTCCACGAGTGACCGTGAGAGTGTTGGTGCCGTAGTCAACGGCAGTGACACGCATGATTTCACCGGTTCGAGTGTTCTTGACGAGGTCGAACTTGGTGAAGATCGAGACACCTGGGTTATCGATCACTAGAGCAGTTGCGGCACTGTTGTAACCAGCACCGTTGTTGATCTGAGCCCAGACGCCGGAATACTGATCCTCGTATTCCGTGAATTCGGGGTTGTACACGACTCTCTTTTGCAGAGCGTGTCCCTTGAACTTGCCCCCGCCGTCTCCGATCTTTCCGATCTGGGTCAAGAAGGCAGTGAGCGGTGATTCTCCCGGTTCAAGGAGGAAAATTTTGTCATCGACATCGGGAATACGCTGGGATTGCTCGATCGTCAGCGTGTTCCTCGTTCCGATGATGTGATTTGGTTCAGCCATAGGTTGTTGTTTAAGTTAAGAGTTGGCAACCGCTCACAGGCCATTCGAACCTTTTAAGCGTTACCTAACTCGATTAGGGTTGATGCTCTCACCGACGAGATCGTCGAATGGACTCTCGTCAGCGGTCTTGCCTTTGTTGGCCGGTTGGCCACCACCGACTCCGGACGCATTTTCTCTTTCGAGATTTTTGACTTCCTCTTTCTTGAGAGCTTCATCGGCCGCTTTCTTTGTCTGCGAATCCTTGGTTACGGAGTCGTAGGCCAGTTGAAGTGTCCTAGCGTTAAACGGAAGTTTTTCTTTCTCGATCAAGTCGAGAACTTGGTGACCAATCTCAGGAGTTTTGAAGTCCTCGTGTTCCGTGATCCATTTGTCGATCTCGGCTTTGGTCTTGGCTTTCGTTTCCCGTTCCTCGAGCTTCTTGTCGAGAAGAGTGTCGATGTCCGGTTGATCCTCTGGTTCTGCATCGCTGGCTTTCATAGCTTCGGCGAGACTCGCTTTCAGCTGTTCGGCTAGTTGCGGATTCTTGGTCAAGGCTTTATCGAGCACCGAGAGAAACTGTTGGTTTTTCTCAGTGGCAGTTTTGAGATCGTTGATCTCTTTGCCTTGGTCGATAATCTTGGTCTGGGCTTCGTCATACGAGCGTTTAGCATCATCCTCGCTCTTGAACTTGCCCCAGAAGGTCTTGTCGCCCTCGGGTTTTTTGTCCTCGGGACTTTCGTTCTTATCGTTTGGCGTTACGCCAGATTTGTCCTCGGGCTTGTCGCCGTTGGCGTCTGGTTTTTTGTCAGGTTGTTCCTCGGTAGAGGTGCCTGACGGGATTGAATTGACCGGTTGTTCCTTACCGACTGCATCGTCAAATGACGGTGTTTTCGGTTCGGCGCCGGAGTTGTTTTGGTCTGTCATAGGCGTGTTAGTCGCAGATTGTTCCTCGGTATCCGATCACGGTCGGCACGTTGGCGTCTGCAAATTAATAAACCGAGCCCCTTTTCGGGAGGCTCGGTTGGTCTCTCAAGATGTGGAAATCGCCAGAAATCCCATCTCAAGAGGCCAGCTGAACCTCTCGAATTGTTTGGCGATTTCCTTAGATTGTTTTGGTTTATGTTGGTGCTTTCATATGTTCATCGTGAATAGCTTTTATCTGGATCAGGATGACCCCGAGTCCTTCGGCTCGACCTTGATAAAACCGAATTTCATCGGCAGTCAGTTGTTTGTTGAGTAGCCACGTCTTGGTGATATCCAGTTCGTTCGCAATAAGCTCGGACAACGCTTCAAAATACTTGGTCTCGTACAAGTTGCTGATGTTTGCTTCTGTTTCTTTGTTGAGTGTTTTGGTCATATGCGTTATTGCTTCATTGCGTTACCGAGCATCGCCCCCATTTCGTTACCCGGCAGTCCTTGCTCGGATACTGCGTCCGGTGGCATGTCTACTGCAGGCACATCACCGGCACCCGGCACTCCGGTTCCCGGTGGTGTTACCTGGTCGGCCGGAGGTGTGACCACTTGGTTTGTTTCGCTGATGTAGTTCTCAGGTTCCCAGCCGTAATCCTCAAATAATTTCATAAGGATTTTAAATTTCTTGACCGAGTAGATGGTGCCGGTCTCGGAGTCCACGATCTGGTCTACTTCCTTGATCAATTCCCAGAGTTCCAAGTCTTTTGCTTTTCTAAGTTCGGACGAGGAAGCGAGAGCCGAGGTTGATTCAAGGGATATCTCGTACTCACCGTCAAACAATCCTTCGATGTTTTCTATTTCGGGTGTTATAAGTCCGTGACGCAGGAGAATGGCGACGGCCTTGTCTGGCATTACGCCTTTGGTCGTCCAGAATTGCTTGATCATGCAGATCCAGTGTTCAAAGTGCGTGATGTAGGAATTGCGAAGCATGATCAGGAAGAGCTTTACTCCCTCGAGTGTTGCTTCTCGCATGAACGAGGCAACGGTTGCAGTTTGTTTTATATCTGCACCGGCAGTGGTTGTGTATTCGTCGATTCCGACTGCGATACGCATCGCTTCTTTGATGTGATCGGGTTCGATAAACGCAGAGGAGTTCACATCTCCAAACTTCAGCTCTTTGACGGAGTTCGGGTCATTCGTCCACAGAATTCCAAGTGGTCGTATGCTGATGGTTGATTGCTTGTAACCGGGGAGAGCTACCGGTGCCGCGGCAATCATGCTGTGGATTTTCATGGTGATGGCATCCACTCGCTGATTGGTTACGGAGTTTAGGAGTTCTTGCAAATGGTCTACGAGCTTCGGTATACCGAGCCAGTAAAACGAGAAGGCTCGGGGGAAGAAGCCGGTTCGAGTGTATGGTTTTGACTGGTGATCGTACGGGTTCTCACCGTCTTTTATTTCGATCGGTGTTCCATCCATCGGCAGGAATACGGTCATCACGTCGTCAGTCCATCGCTCTACGACTTCAAAGAGTTTGTCCTCACTCGTCGGCACTTGGACCGGATTGTTTGGGTTGCCCTCGATCGATGAGGTTGCTTTGGTTGTCTCTCGTAGGCTCTTTCGCAGTTGCAAAAGGACTTCCTTTCGCACGTATGCGTAGTCGGTTGTGTCACCGCCGGACTTGGTAACATTTCCTTCTTTGTCCACGAATTGATTCCACGTGTTCTTTGGCACATCCGGATACTGGGCTTTCATTTCGTCCAGCGTCAGCACATACCGATGGAATACAGGGAGTGGATCGGCAATCTTTTTCATCCTCGGGTGAGGATAGAAGTTATAAATATCTACGGGGTCAAAGTCCGGACGGAACGTGATCTTTGAGGTCTCGGTCTTAAACACGAGCTTCTTTATTTTCTCGATGATACTGATCTCTTTCGTTCTCTTTTTCTTGGTTTCTTTCTTGAGGAAGTCTTTGCCAATGGTCGTTCCGCAGATAAAGACTTGCAGGAAGTAGTCGATCAGATCGTCACTCATGCCAATCTCCCAGAGCCAGAGGATCAGGTCTTTGAGGGCTTCGTTGTTCTTTCCGTCTAGCTTAAAGTCTGGAGTAATGCCGACGGTCTTTTGCAGGAACGTCTTGATGTATGCAAATACTTGGGGAATGAAAACGTTGGACTGCCATATCTCACCGTCATTCGTCTTTTCCAATTCCTCGGCACGATCACCGTTGTAAGACGAGAACAGCTTATAACCCCGATCAAATTCGGGTTTGAAATAGTACAAGAAGTTCTTTTTCGCTTCGTCGTACTCGGTATTATATTTTTGTAATTCTTTGGTGGTAGCCATATTAGTAAAGTTTCATTGTTCGACCTTTCCTCTGCATCGGCATCTCGCTTGGAAGTTCTTTCAGTCCTTGCCATGCGAGCATTGCTGATATCAAGGCATCGTCTTTCTGTCCGCTCTCTGCACCCATTCCGTACCGGTTGCTTTCATTCGTGTGTACGAACGTCATCATTTGGCTTACGGTTGTCTGGCTTGAGAGTCCGATGTCCTCGTCACGCAATCCGGCGATGAAGTCGTCTACCATGAGGGGCTTTGTGGTCTGGCTTGTCTTCCATCCCAGCTCTTTGCGCTTGGTATTCGTCTGTTTGTCGAACACCGTGCGTTGGTAGAGATTCGAGTATTCGCCTTTGAGTGCGTTGATTACCGCTAGACCGTGATTGTTTATTTCCACTACTGCCAGCGCATCGTTGAAGAGTTCGGCCGCCTGTTTGATTTTCTTGGCAAACAGGTCTGGTTGTATCTGTCCGATGTACGATCCCACCTCTCTGCCGGTCATCTTGTCGATGATGGTCATTGCGGAGTCGTCTTGTCCGATCCCTTCGCTTGGGTCTGCACCTAAGCTGTAGAAGTGTCTCGGATTCGGTTCCTCGTAGATCAGGATGTCGTCGAGCTTTCGTATCGGGCTTCGGGTGAATTTGCCCTGGGCTTCGATGTATTGCTTCGGGATGACTGACTTGCTTGATGCGACGAATGCTTCCTCGATCGTGGCTGGGTATTCCTGTTTGAACTTCTCGATGTCGCCACCGGCTAGGTTCTGGATTGCCCAGCGTCGCCAGTTGAGTTGTTCTAGGGTTAGCTTTGCTGATGCTTTCAGGCTCTTTTCGTATTCATCAAGAGTTGAGGAAAACTTTATCTTTTCTTTATCACTGGTGAATGCGAGGGAGTATTCGTCCATCAGATGCCATGGTAGGAAAACCAGCTCAAACTCGCTCTTACCGGCAAGCACGTCTTGCACGGTCTTGTAGAAGTACTCTCCGTCACCTCCGAATCCGTTGGCAGTGGACTCTAGGAACACGCTCGTGTTCGGTAGGTTTGGGATTGCTTGCAGTACCGAGAGCATAAGGTCTTTGGCATTTTTCCAGAACGCCACTTCCGATCCGTGAAAGTTGTGGAGGGTCAAACCTCTACCGACTTTCGCTTTCTCGGCTGTTGCGATAACCATTCGGCTTCGCAGTCCTGGGTCTTTTGCTCTCGACTTCTCCTCTGGATTCTCAAACACCATCTGCTTCTTGTTGTCGTACCGTCGCATTGGCTTTGCCCACGTTGGCAGTAAGTCGTAGAACAGCTTACTCATGGCAAAGATTGCGTCAGTGGACTCCGGTTCGTGTGCGACTATAAGCGAGTTGGTGTTCTCGAATCTGGCAGTCCGTTCGAAGATCAGAGCTTCGCAGAGAGTAGATACCCCCTCCTGTCTCGCTTTCAAGATGATCATTCTTATCGGCTTACCGAGTGCTCGCAGTTTCTTGATCCGGTCGTGGATCATGGTCTGTGCGGTATTCAGGTGTAAAAGAACTGTTTGCTGATTCTTGGTTTTAATTGATAAGCAGTGTTCGATGAATTCTTGTGGATCAGCGTCACAAATCCTCATCGTTTCGATCAGGTCATTAACCATCTGGAGGGGGCTTTTCTCTGGATTTTCGGAGGATTTGTTCATAGCTTAGGTCTGTTCCGAATAGACCTCGATGTTCGACAGTCTCTTTCGGACTACCAAGCTCTCGGTCAAGGAGTTCTTTTGCGGCACGAAATTTGACGTTATCGTCTGCACTCCCCATGAGGGCAACGAGCATGGAAGCGGCTGTCGCAATGTTCTTTTTGATGATGTCTTGGGCTTCACGTTTCTTAAATTCGTTCTGCTCATCGCAGTATTTCTCGTACTCGGCTTTGAGTGGCCCCGACGGCTTGAACCAGCTTCTGATCGTTTCCACCGGCGTTTTGATACTTTTGGAAATGGAATCATAAGATTCACCTTCGTATTTAAGGCGTATTGCGTCATGACTCCTTTTACTTTTGGTATCAATTTTTGCCATGTTTCGGTGAGTTAAGGTCAGTTACGGTCAACAGGAATTGCGAGCAAATATGCTCTAATGCCTTGCTCTCGCTCACACCCTCGACCTTTGCGATGTGTGCAAGTGCTTCGTCGATCACCGTCTTTTGCGGATTGGTCACGTTGAAGCTCAAGAGGGCGATCGTTTCTCTCTGGCCGTTTATGTCTTTGGTTGCCTTGGCGACTTTCACTCCCTTTGTCTTGGCAAAGGCAGTGACGGCGGTAATGAAATCATCGGCCGCTTCTTTCGGGTCTTTGTCGACGATAAAGTTCAGGGCGACAAAGTTCTCACGTTCCGCTTTCTTGAGCTCGACCATTTTCTTTTCGATCTCGTCTTTCACGAGGTCGAGTGCGTCTTTGACGTTGATATCCTCCTCACCGAGATTATTTGCGATCTCTTTTATCGAGTAGCCATTCTGCGTCAGCTCGTATGCGAGCTTGCCGAGTTTGATCTGCTGGTTGGACCCGTGGATGTTGTCGGTCAATCCGTAGAGCTTGGCTTCGTCCTCGGTTTTGAATTCGTGGACGTTCGCTTCGATCTCGGTGTTGCCGAGTTCGCCCATGACTTTCCATGTGTGGTAACCGCCGACGATAACGTAGCCGTCTTTCACTTTCATACCCGGCCACGTGCAGACTTGGATCGGCTTTGTCTGGCCGAACTTGGTGATCGCTTTCTTGAGCGACGCAAATTGGCGTGCGTTCATCTCGTTGGGATTCCAAGAGTTCGGAACGCATTCCTTAATTTTCACCGTTTTAATTTGTGTAGTTTGTTTTGTCATAGGGTTACGATCATGTACTCGATGTTGTCTGTCTGGCCTCGACCTCCGGCGTTCGATACCGACCACTTATGATCGAGCATCTGCACTTCCGCTTTACGATGCTTCTGCACCATCGCCAGCAGTTTTTCCGGCTTCACTCCCACGTCCTCTTTGTTCTGGCCGAGGGAGATGACCCATTGCGGAATGTGCTTTGCCGACTCAAACATCCGTTCTAGAAACTCGTCGGCATCGTTGTTGGAGAAGTCGCTCGGTTTGTTGTTGAGTTTTTTTCCGGCGAGGATGTTATCCAAGATCCCATACTCAACTTCGTAGGAAGAAGAGCCAGGATAAGGAGGATCAAAATAAACAACATCACCAGTAACTTTCTTGAGAAAGTCGAACACGTCTTTTTGGTGTATTTCATTGTCTTGATGGTTATCAAAAACGCCATGATTAATTTCGTCTTTTAATTTTTGCAAAGTCATCATCGGGTTTTGGATCATGCGGAGGTTTTTCGGTGCATGAGACTTGGACCGGAGTGGCCACTCCCATTTGCGAGCTTCAAGGTCTAGCGTGTCTCTGGTGTGCGTGAATTTTCCAAATTGTCGGCAGGATAAAATAAACTTGATGAGGAGATGCAGGAGAAGGTGTCGTTTGGTTTCGTTCTCGACGGCTCGTGCGTTCACGATTGCGGTGTCGAGGAAGTCTGCGATCTTGGTGGTGAACACTTTCGGGCAGTAATTCTTGCGAATAAAGCCATCGTGCTTGGCTTTGAGGAAGAGTCTCGCTAAGTCCTCGGTCTCAATCTTTACGCTGTTGTTTGCGATCAGGGCCCGGCCGATGATTACCGATCGGAATGCGATGTCGTTGGCGATGACTTTGTATCCTTTTGCTTTTGCGTAGAGACTTACTGATCCACCGCCAAGAAAAGCGTCTATAAAAACTCCCTCGGTCTTTTTTATCGGCTTAAAAATATACTTGACCAGCTTTCGCTTGCCGCCGAAGTAACTTGGTAATGATTGAAATTTGCTAAACATAAATAATTATTTGTTCCAGCTCTCTGACACCCCCTCATCCGCTGTGAAATTTTTTTATGTACACAAGACCCGTGAGTCCCGTGCAGTGTGAGGTCGATCACAGCTAGTGGATGCTCGACCGAGAGGTATCAGGGAGCTGGAAACAATCGGACAACGAAAAAGGGCTCGTGATCTTTCGCAATTAAGCGATTGATCACGAGCCCTTGAACTCGGAATCCCTTTCAGGAATGCCCCTTGAGGCATTAAGTTATTCGATTGTGAATTTATTATATCACTACGAACATTTTATTCGCAAGAGGGGTGCGAATATGCACACTGTGCATAAGTCTAGTCAGTCTGGAATTTATTCATTATCTCCAAGTATTTTTTCTGCAGTTCCGGATTCACCCAGCTGGCGTTGAGAGGCATAATTGATCCCTTTTCCAGCACGTTGGTACAGCTGTCGAAGTAGAAACCATCCGGTGTGGCGACAAAAAGCCATGCGAGCTTCCATCGCTCGTGTATCTTTTCGGCGGTCTTGAGAATTTCCTCGGCATTCATTCTTGTCCTGAATTTAACCTCTACCAAAAAGACCTGTTTTTGGTTATGCGAAATGAGGGCAAAGTCCGGAGTGTTGCGGATCGCATCGAGGACTTCTTTATGCTCTACCGATCGTGCAAATTGTGCTATCTCCGGCACGGTTGATTCGTATCCAAAAGGTATGACCGTAAACTCGGCCGCTTCCCGAAACATTTGGTCAAAAATGATCTCTCCGATTTTTCCTTTGATTAATTGAAATGTAAAATCTTTTTGCATGACCATTGTTTAAGATTGGTTTGAGTTCTTTTGGAACTTTCTGAGGTGACGTTGGGTGTAAAAAATACTAGCTATCACAAAAAACAGAGTCACTGCGTAGACCACCAAGAAATACTCCGCCCAACCCAGTACGGCAAAGACCACACCGAGAGCTATGCTCGCAAGACCGATCTTAATAAATACCAAAGCACCGAATCTGTTGGCTTCGTCCCACAGGGATTGGCTGGACATGGAGAGTCGGGTTCTAAAACCAGCCCAAGGGTTTATTTTTTTGGGAGGATAGAACTTAAAAAATACCCCCACTAAAAGCAGGACTAAACCTACGAGTATTAACATAAAAAAGTCTGTCATGGGCTCATTATACCACAAAGTCGGGTTTTAGGGCGAAAAAGTCTTGTTTTAGGGGCATTTCTGGTTACCCACAGGCTAGGGACTTGTATTTACTCATATAATCCCATATAATCACATATATAACGTATATGAATAAATCTATGGACGACATTACGCAAAAGTTCGATCTCAGGATCAAAAATCCTGAACCACATATCGTCGCTCTCTTGGCCGAGATCGATGGTATTCGAGGTGAGTTTAAGTCAGGTCTTAGGATGACGCCACAGGCGATCACCAGCTTGAAGCAGTCCGTGCTTATTACTTCTGCCGGTGCTTCCACTCGTATCGAGGGTGCGAAGCTCACCGACGAGGAGGTTGAGAAAGTCATGCAGGGTCTTGCGGTCTCAAAGTTTGCCGATCGAGATTCGCAGGAAGTGCAGGGCTATCTTGAGGTGCTTCAGAATGTGTTCGATGCGTTCCAGACTCTGCCACTTCGGGAGAGCGTGATCACGTCACTTCACAATCAGCTTCTTAAGTATTCTCACAAAGATGATACGCATCGTGGCGGTTACAAAAAGAAAGAGAATACAGTCGGTGTACTTGGACCCGATGGTCAGGTCGCCAAGATTATGTTCGAAACCACACCGGCATTTCTTACTGCAAAGGAAATGCAGGAACTTGTTGATTGGACTTCTGATGCGTTTGAGAAGAATCGTTTTCATCCTCTCCTTATCATCTCCAATTTCGTTGTCGAGTTTTTGAAAATCCACCCATTTGAAGACGGTAATGGGCGTCTTTCCCGTGTGCTTACAAACCTTTTGCTACTTCGATCCGGATACCAGTTCGTTCAATACGTTTCTCACGAGCAAATCGTTGAACGTCGCAAGGACGAATACTATCTGGCACTCCGCAAGTCTCAGGAAACATTCAGAACGGATTACGACACCATTGCGCCGTGGCTTAATTTCTTTTTGTCAGTCGTGAAAGAGCAAGCAACCAAGGCTCTCTCATATCTGCAGGACGAAAAAGTCGAAGACACCCTTTCTCCCAAGCAATACGAGGTGTGGAAATATCTCTCATCGGTCGGCGAGGCCGCACCGGGAGATATCGCCAAGGCTACCGGCATTGTCGGTGTTACGGTAAGTCAGGCATTGGAACGGCTGATCGAGCTCGGACTGGTCAAGCGAGTCGGACGTGGCCGAGGCACGAGGTACGTCAAATTATAAATTAACCAAACTATGGAAATCGCTTATGAAAAACGTTGAACACAAAAATGATGACGGAAAACGATATCTCAAGAAATATGAGATTGTTGAGACTGATGTCGAGCTTCCGATTCAGGGTCAGGTTCGTGATCCGGAAGACCTCTACAAATTTCTCAAAGACTTGGAAGACGAAAGCGTTTCCAAAGTAATTGGAATCTACCTCGACGACAGAAACCTGTTCCTTGGGCATCAGGTCTTTCTTGGTTCCTCCCCCAAGAACCTCGACACGCAAATGCTCTGGCATTATTTCTCACTATTCCTTGCGAAGAAGTTCATGATCCTGATCAATCATCCCGGCTCTACTGATCCGACTCCGGATGAGGCCGACAAGAAACTTATGCGAGCACTGCAAGCAGACTCGCAGGTTTTGTCGTTCAAGCCATTCTTTGAAGACTTTATTATCGTTGCGAAGAAGTCGTACTTCAGCATGGCCACTAACGATGGCACAGCATGCCGATGCGGTCATCAGGAATATATTCCAGCAGAATAAATCAATTATGAAATCCCACTTTTACTACAAAGATAAAAAGCAAGTCGTACCCGTCTTAGACGAGGAAAAAAACAAGCTGGCAAAAAAGAAACTTGCTGATCTCCTTAAGAACAAAAAGGAGTTAATACCTGACCACTTTATTGAGAGATGGTCGGAAGTTGCTTTGTATAACCCAGGTGGTGATGTTGAAAAAGCCAATGCCATTTTAATTAATCCGGAAGACGGGGCTTACGATCTATCCAATCCACTCAATGAGATGACAGGAAAAGAGTGGGTAAAGTTTAGTTGTAGCTGGTTTATTTTCAATGCTTTGCAAAAAGATTTGAAAGAAGAGAGAGAAATTTCCCCAGACACCGAAGATCATCCTGCAACATTCTCACCGACGATGATTGAGGGCTTTATAAACTTCTTTACTAAAAAAGGAGAAGCTGTTTTGGACCCGTTTTGTGGGATTGGAAGTACGATGGTCGCTTGCAAGAGAACGGGACGAGTCGGATACGGAATCGAGCTCAACAAAAAATACTACGATCTATCTCTCAAGCGGACTCCAGAATTCAAGAAGACTATTTTTAACGAAAATGCGGCAAACATTAAGAAATTAAATTTACCTAAAATTGCTTTTTCAATATCTTCACCACCGTATTGGGATGTGTTGAACAGAAGCACAAAAGATTTCAAAAAAGACAGGACTAAGGACGGTCTCGATGTTAATTATTCGGAAGCTAAGGACGACTTGGGTAACATCGCCGACTACGATCTCTTTTTGGAGAAATTAGCGGATATATACTTCGATGTTTTTGATCTACTTAAAGATGGAGGTTACCTCGTGGTGATCGTGAAGAATATAAAGAAAGAAGGTAAAATGTATCCATTGGCATGGGACTTGGCACGACTTCTTTCAAAGAAGTATGTGCTTAAAGACGAGAAGCTCTGGATACAGGATAAGGTCGGCCTTGCACCTTACGGATACCCCTCAGCTTGGGCAAGCAATATCTTGCACCATTACTGTTTAGTATTCCAAAAGAAATAATATGTCATTAACCATTTCACAAATCGTAAAGAACCTTGTCGACGTAAACGATATCAAGCACGATCGTCAGTATTCGCGCGTCGCAAAGCTTCACAAGTATTGGTCGAGAAAACCTTGGTTTGTTGTCGATCAATACATTGAAAAATACTCCAAAAAGGATCATGTCGTTTTGGACCCGTTTTGTGGTAGTGGAATTATAGGATTGCAGTCAGTCTTGGCCGATAGAAACTTTATCGGTTACGATCTGAATCCTTTCGCTGTGTTCTTGGCAAAAAACTCTATGGATGTGAGTTATGACTCGGTCTCTTTCGAGGACGAGTTCTCGGTAATCGAGCAAGCTGTTCGGGAAAAAATAATGCCGCTCTACACGACGAAAGACAAATATATTTTGTACACCATTCTTGGAAAGAAAAACAGCAAGGACTATAACGCTGTCATCGCCGACAGTAGTTTCCGTAACAAACAAAAAGTTAGTCTCTCTCAAGAAGAGCTAGAGCCGACTGTTAAGTTTCCTAAAAGCTTGAAGTATCCGGATATGGACTTTCCGGAGAAATTCTATAAGGATCGCTTCTCTTACAAAGGCGTGAAGCGAGTATCAGATATGTTCACAAAGAGGAATCTCTTTGCTCTAGCAACGCTTCATACCGCCATTAAAGAGTTGCCTCTAAAAAACAGAGACTTATTCATGCTTGCTTTCACAAACACGCTATTGCATGTGAGCAAATTGAAAGCGGAAAATGTCCGCCCTCTTGGTGTAAATAACTTTTGGATTCCGGACGACTTTATCGAAGAGAATGTGTGGTGGAGATTTGTTGACCGTGTCGACAATGTAAAAATGGCAAAGGTTGTGATCTCAGAGAAAGCTTCTCGGAACAAGGTCTCTAAACCCTCATCAAAGATTTACAACAAGTCATCGCTGAAGATGACGGAAATAAAACCGTCTAGCGTGGATTATTTGATTACCGATCCTCCATACGGTGACACGATCCAATATTCAGAACTTTCGTATATCTGGAATTGCTGGCTTGAGAAAGCATTCGAGATTGAGGACGAGGTCATTATAAATCCTGTTCAGAAAAAAGGAGTAAACGAATATTATGATCAGCTTACCGCCTTTATTGGCGAAGCAAAAAGAGTGCTCAAAAAAGATGCTTATTTCACCCTTGCTTTCCACAACAAAGATTTGAAAATTTGGATCAGTCTTGCCGAACTTATACGGGATCACGGCATGGAGTTGGTGGATATTTCCTCTTACGACACATTCGGCAGTCCATACAACAAAAATTGGGCTAAGTTTTCGCCTAAGTCCGACTTCTATGTGACCTTTGTAAATTCTCAAAAGAAAGCACCGGCAACGAATAAAAAAGCTATCTACCCCGACGACATTGCGGATGAGATCATCAAATGTCTAGGCAAGAACAATGACAAGCTCTTTAACTTGAATAAGGCATACGACCTTTTTGTGGGAGTCGTGATAAGCAAGATTTTTGATGGGTCTCAGGTTACCGAGCACGAACGATTAAGCATTGAGAATATCACGAATCTCTTTCAGGATGTTCCCCGAGAGGAGAAACGTGAACAAAAAAAGAAAGAGACTCAGCCAAGTTTATTTAAATTACAACACGTATAATTTTATGGAAATTTACACTAAAGATTTTTTCAATATATTCAAAGCTAACTTCGACTTCGAGATCGTCGAGACCGAAATGGGACCGGCTGTCAAAATGCCTGCGAAGGAAGCTTTTATCTACAGCAGTATCACCGGTGCTGGGTACTTTGAAAATCCAATCTATCCTTTTACTCCCAAGGGATTGATGAAGCTTTTCTATAATGCGTTTAACTACAAATTCGTATCGGGTATTTTTGACAACGGTGTCCTTAAAAACACGCCGTACATCTTGTCGCAAGCAAAGAAGTATTTGTTTGAGGGCGATAAATATATCGTCCCGATTGAGTTTGAGTCGGAAGAGAAATTAGTCGATCTTCTCAAGACAAAGTTTGATCACATAAAAGACCGAGAAAACTACATCATTCAGCGTATCGAGACCAGTAAGCAAGGCAATGGGATGGAACCCTTTATGGAATACCTTGCCGGTGAATACTTCCGACATCTTGGCTTCATCGTAGAGAACCAAATACCTCTTGCTCATGCGATAGGCTCTCCGGACTTTGCCGGATATGGTCTGAGTGAGCTTATAACGAAAATAAGTAATTACGGGTATCTCCCAAGCACTGGTTTCCACATGATCGAGTTGGCGCTCATTAGAAACTTCAAAGAAGGGACAAAGGACGAGAGTGATCATGTCACGCACGACTTCATTGTCGGTGAGGCAAAAACCGGCAATCTCGTCATGACCAAACAGTTGGAAAAATATCTCAACACCGGATTGTTTGATCAAGGATTCGAGATCCATCCGGCAAAGGCAAAACCGTCAAAGGACTACTTCGGTTTGATCAGTTTAGATGACGATTTCAAAATAAAAATTACTCTCCCCGCAACAAAATACACGGCAGAAAATCCACTATCACGAGAAGAGTATACAGTCTGGCTTGGGAATTACATTAAATTTTATCTCATCTCGAATCTCACGAATGACGAGCTTAAGCAGTTCTACCTTGAGTCGAAAGGTGAAGAGATAAACAAGGAGTCGGACCTTGTTAGTTTCGTCTTGGAGTTGGAGACGGAAGCGATTCTAGAGAAGATTAAATCCCTATAACTATATGGCATACTCCAGCGACGAAATCATAAAAAGAGAAATCCTAGACACACTTGGTCACGAGACCAACGGGATTAAACTTCGCATCTTTCCTCAAAGCAGTAATGAGGATCAAAAGCCCTTTTCAGAGGGTGGTCTTACTTTTGGATTCGAAGGTGTCTCTTACGGGTCATGCGACGCCGCTTGGTATGTAGACGAGCAATGGATTGATGGACTCAACGGTAAAGAAATAAACAAGAAGCCAGTAATTGCTCTAGAAGGGACTGATGCGCTAAGTAGAAACTCGGCCGGTAATGCGCTCTATCAGAGATTTCACCATGCTCTCGGTGGTGTAAAGAATGGCATTGTCGGTGTTTATTATTTGAAAAAAGGTACGCAGAAAATCCAGCCAGACCTCTATGGCATGGCCTACTTTGCATCTAAGGTTGAGAAAGGAAAATATTTAATTACAGACGATCTTTCTGTCGTCAAAGACTTGCTGGAGTGCTATCACGATCCAGTGGCATTTTCCGCTTACGTTGATGCTTATCTGGAAAAGATGCACGAGCTTTTTATAACCAAATTCAACGCCGCTTACGGTGGAGATTGGGAGAAGTTTGCCGAGCAACGATCGACAATCATACAAAACGGATATGTCATTAAGTATGCCGGTCGCATGCGTAGAAATTTCACTGACGGATCGCAACGTGCAGGACACATCGCTGTTGGAGAAATGTTTTTAACAAAATATTACTTTTACGATAAAAAGTTTTATTACTTGTTCCCGAAAATGACGCACAAGGACTTGGAAGTCCTTGATCACAGCAAGACCACAGACAAAGAGTGGTTTCTTTTGCGAAACGAGCCCAATGTCGAAATAAAGACAATGGATGATATTTCCGGACTCGATAAGGAATGCCGAGATGCACTCTTGAGCATCCAAGATACTCCGCTGAAAGGTGACGCTATGCGTACTTTCAACAAATGCATGAAGACCATAGTCGAGGGCTTCAAGTCAGGTAAGTTGAAGCTCAAATAATCTTATGGACAAAGGCGCTCACTTCTACAAATGCGACTTCCAAGTTCACACTCCCCGAGATGCAAATTGGGACGGTGCGGAAGCCGCTACACCAGCAGAACGCAAAGCTTATGCAGAAGAGCTTATTCAGGCGTGTCGTGCAAAGGGTCTCAATGCGATTGCGATAACTGATCACCATGACTTTTGCATGTTCCCATATGTAAAAGCGGCCGCCGCATCCGAAGTTAATCTTATTGGTGAAGAAATCGCTAAAGAGGATCAGATTGTCGTCTTTCCTGGCATCGAGCTCACGCTTTCATCTCCACCCTGCCAAGCGATACTTTTGCTTGATGCAGATTTCGACGAGACAAAATTCGGGGACATTTTGACGACACTCACTATTGCGGCCACCGATCCGGCAAATAGCAAACTCGCAAGCGTTGAGTCTGTATCGCCGACATCGATCACTGGATTGAATGATCTCGAAGAGCGATTAAATCAGCACCCTTGGCTTAAAGGAAAATACATCATACTTCCGAACGTCACTACTGCAGGACACAAAACTCTTTTCCGTGACGGATTCGCAAAACACTACAAAGAGATGCGTTGTGTGGGTGGTTATGTCGATGGCGAGTATTCAAAGTCGAGCGATGGCTACAAAAATATCCTCGAGGGACGTCAGCAGAATAATGGATACAAACCAATTGCGGTCTTTCAAACTTCCGATAACCGCAAGCGTGATCATTCCGATCTTGGGTTACCTAGCACATACGTCAAATGGTCAGAGCCGACTGCAGAGGCACTCCGTCAGGCGTGCTTGGCCAGAGAATCCAGAGTCTCTTTGGTTGAACCTGAACTCCCGAATCTTTGGATCACATCCATCAGCGTCACAAACTCCAAGTTTCTTGGACAAGTTGGCTTTGATTTAAATCAGCAGTACAACGCCATCATTGGTGGTCGTGGTACGGGCAAGTCTACAATCCTTGAATATCTCCGATGGGGTCTTTGTGATCAGCCGGTAGAAAGTGAGGACATGGATATCGTGCAGACTAAACGCAAGAATTTGATTGACAACACTCTCCAGAAATTCGATGGTGAAGTGCATGTCGAGTTCCTACTCAATGATGTCCCTCATATCGTAAAGCGTAACTCAAAGAAGCAAGAAATCTTGCTTAAAATTGGTGACGGTGAATTCACTCCGGCCACCGAACAGCAAGTACGCAATTTGCTTCCGATCCAAGCGTACAGTCAGAAACAGCTTAGTAGTGTAGGTGTACGCATCGATGAGCTGAAGCGTTTCGTCGAGCTTCCGATCAAACAGGAACTCGATCAGATTCGTTCAGATGTGCGAGACACGGAAGCAAAGATGCGATCTGCTTATGGTGACTTAATCCGGATGAAAGAAATTGAGGCGGAAGTCGACAAAAACAATGTTGAGATAGCTTCATCGACCGAACAGCTGGGTAAACTTCGCAAAAGTCTTAAGGGGTTGTCAAAAGAAGATCAGGAGACTATCGATCAGAAGGCAAAATACGATAACGAAGAAGCGATCATTGAGGGTCTCAAAAACGAGCTCGAGACGACACAGGAACATGTCAGCGGTCTTGTTGAAGCATTGGAAAGTGAAAAGGTGGAAGAGGAAGAGGTCGAGCTTGAAAACAAAGCCCTGATCGGCCGAATTCAGAAAAAATATTCTTCTAAGTTTACAGAGATAGAGGCTGGTGTTACTGCACTCTCAAATCTCTTTAAGCCAGCATCACTTAAGGCTATCAATGACGAGATTAAAGAATGGGAAAAACTTAAGGCGGCATTTGATAAGAAATACGAGGCCGCAAAAGTAAAAGCTAAGGTTAACCAGCAACAGCTCGATCAGATACAGACTCTTGAGAAGCGTATCGCCGCACTCAAAAAACAGCAGACGGAAAAACGCAATGCACTTGCGGCTCTTGGTGATCCTGAAACTGCGTACAAAAAACTCCGCACGAAGTGGGACGGTTTGCACACTCAAAAGATCACGGCTCTTGAAAAGCAGTGTAAACAGTTCACCGCACTCTCTGGTGATCTCATTAAGGCGGAAATTACAAATAGTCTAGACACCAACGCCCTTACCCTAAAACTCAAGACAGCTTTTTCTGGCATGAATATCAACGAAGCGAAGCTGGAGAAAATCTGCCAATCTCTATTGAAAGCCAGCGATCCATTTGTTGAGTGGAATGGCATTCTTTCGGAACTTGAAAAGCTGGCACTTCACTCTACGGAGGGACCCGATGAAATGCCGGACACCCCGATTCTCAATAAGTGTAATTTTATCGATACCGAACGCACAAGAATTGCGACGAGCTTCGACTCTGCACGATGGCTCGATCTCTCTGTCACAGAGCTCGAATTTAATCCGAAGTTTTCTTATTGCACCAATAAAACGAAAAAAGATTATATCGGGTTCTCGGATGCATCAGCTGGCCAACAGGCCACAGCTTTGCTTACCGTCCTTTTGAACCAACCCGGTGCGCCTCTCATCATCGACCAACCAGAGGACGATATCGACAGCAAAATGTTTAAAGATATTGTTCAGCAGGTCTGGAAAGCGAAGAGTAAACGCCAGCTTATTTTTGCGAGCCACAGTGCGAACTTTGTCGTCAACGGTGATGCCGAGCTTGTGGTCTGTTGCGATTACATAAAAGCTGGTGATCAAACCCGTGGATCAATCAAAGCTATGGGTGCGATCGACAAAAAGGAAATCAAAGAAGAAATTATCCTCGTCACTGAGGGTGGTCGGGACGCATTCAAATTAAGAATGGATCAATATGGATTCTAATATACAAAACAAAAACTTTTGGCATTTATCGTTTGAAGAAACAGCACGGCTATTTGAGACTGACACAGAAAAAGGCTTGTCCGCACAAGAGGTAAAAGATCGCATAACCGCATTTGGTAAAAATACGATCAGCACTTCCAGAAAAGCGGCCGGATTGAAAATATTTCTCAATCAGCTGAAGAGTCCACTGATCCTTGTCCTTATTTTCGCTGGCATCGTCACGCTGGCTATTTCACATTACCAAGATGCGATCTTTATTTTCGTGGCGGTAGTCGTGAATTCTGCTTTGGGCTTCTATCAGGAGAACAAAGCAGAGCGTGCGTTGGCCGAACTTAAAACCTATCTCAAACAGCGAGCACGGGTTATTCGTGACGGACAGGAACGAGAGATCGATGCGGAGGAACTTGTACCCGGCGACATCATTCGTTTGGCACAGGGTGACCGAGTTCCGGCAGATGCAAGAGTCATGTTCATCAATGACTTCCAAGTCGATGAAGCAGTGCTCACCGGCGAGTCTTTGCCAGTCTCAAAATCAGCCGATAAATCTCCGGAGTCTGCAGGGCTTTCTGATCAGACATGCATGATCTTTGCAGGTACGCTCGTGACGCAAGGTGTTTGTGCGGCTATTGTCTGTCGCACCGATTCAAGCACTGAGCTCGGCAAGATCGCTTCACTTATCGCCACATCAGAGAACGAAAAGACTCCGCTTCAAAAAGCGATCATTAATTTCAGCGTTTACTCTAGTATCGCTCTTGGCGTGTTGACGCTGGTGGTATTTGGTATCGGTATTCTCGCTGGGTATTCCGCTCTCGACATGTTCCTTACTTCGGTCGCAATTGCCGTGTCGGCTATTCCGGAAGGTTTGCCGGTATCTATGACGGTCATTCTCGCAGTTGGTGTAGAACGCATGGCAAAACGTAAAGGTGTAGTACGCAAACTCGTTGCGGCCGAAGCTCTTGGCAGTACCACTGTCATTCTTACCGATAAGACTGGAACGCTCACGATGGCAAAAATGGTGATGTCGAAGATCATCCCTTCTGATGGTGTCGACGAGCAGAGACTGATCGCTCGAGCTTTGACCAACGCAAACGTGCTTATTGAAAATCCGCATGACGATCCGGATTCGTGGCGTATGAATGGCAGGATCATGGAAACGGCTCTTGTTCGTTCAGCTGGTCTCCGGGGAATGACCTTTGCCGAGATCACAGCCAAAGAACACATACTCCAGACCATGCCGTTTAATGCGGTGCATAAATTCTCGGCATCGCTCGTCAAAGAATCCGGTAAACACATGCTCGTATTTTTCGGTGCGCCGGATATTCTTGTGAACCACTCATCTCTTAATGCAAAAGAAAAGGAAGCGATGCTCAAACAGATTGATGATCTCGCATTCTCCGGAGAGCGTGTGCTTGGTGTTGCGACCAAAGAAATGGCTCACACAGAAAACTTTTCTATTTCAAAAGATTTGTCGCCATCACACCTCTCCTTTAATGGTCTTATTACATTCCGTGATCCAATTCGTCCTGGTATCAAGCACGCGATCGGCCGTGTGCAGGATGCCGGTGTCAAAACCGTAATATTGACCGGCGATCATCGTGGGACTGCTATGGCAGTGGCCAAAGAGATTGGCATGAAAGTCGATGACCAGTCGGTACTCGACGCTTCAGAACTTTCCAAACTATCGGAGGAAGAATTGCGAGCAAGACTCCCACGTCTTGCTGTCATCTCCCGTGTCACACCGTTCGACAAACTTCGCATCGCCAAGCTCTTTCAGGAAATGGGAGAAGTAGTGGCCATGACTGGTGATGGTGTAAATGATGCACCCTCGATTAAGCAAGCAAATGTTGGTATCGCTATGGGTTCGGGTACAGAAGTGGCACAGAGCGTCGCTGATCTGGTGCTTCTTGATGATAACTTCGAGACCATCGTTGCGGCCATTGAAGAGGGTCGTCAAATTCTCGGTAATATCCGCAAGGTGCTCGTGTATCTGCTCTCCAACGTCACCGACGGTCTTATCCTCATTGGCGGATCGCTTTTGACCGGCTTACCGTTGCCACTCAACGCTTTGCAGATCCTTTGGGTGAACTTCTTTACGGATAGTTTTCCTGCGGTGTCGTATGCATTTGAAAGAGAGCCGGACGGTCTTGCTCACCGGCCACACAGAGGCAAGATGAAACTCTTTGATCCGCTCATGCAGTTTCTCATCCTTGCCATCGGTCTTTCTACTAGCATTCTCTTGTTTGTCATTTACTACGTTCTTATGAGACTTGGGTTCGATGAAGCAGTCGTTCGCACGTTTACATTTGCCGCTTTCGGAACGTACACATTGCTCGTATCACTTTCGGTACGAAGTCTGGACAGAAGCATTCTTTCATATCCGCTGTTTTCAAATAAATATTTGAATGGCGGTATCGTCATCGGTCTTGTTCTTATGGCCGTGGCGATTTACCACCCCGGACTGCAGACCGTATTCAAGACGGTATCCCTGCCGCTCAATTGGGTGATCGGTGTCGTTCTGATCGGACTCTTGAACATCGTACTGATCGAGATCGCAAAGGGATTTTTCAGACGCAGACAAAAATTAATTGCGGTAAAATAAATATATGATTAACAATGCTTTCATTTTCATAGTTGCTCTCTACATGGTCATCAAAGGTTCGACGATGGCCACAAAATACGCCGGTAGGTTGGCAGAGACTTTCCGTCTTTCAAAATACACAGTCGGCTTCATTATCGTTGCCGTCATTTCAATACTTCCGGAGACGTTCATTTCCATCAGTGCGGCCATCAAAGGCATTCCATCATTCGGCTTGGGAATGCTCTTTGGATCAAACATTGCCGACCTGACGCTTATTTTTGCGATCCTCGTTTTCTACGCAGGAAGAAGTCTCAAGGTTGAGAGTAAAATTCTAAAAAACCACGTCATCTATCCGTTCCTGCTTTTGCTTCCGCTCATCCTCGGTCTTGATGGTCATTACTCCCGATTGGAGGGCGTGGCATTGATCGTTGCCGGTGCGGTTTTCTATTACGTCGCACTCCGGAATGGAACGGACAACAGACCTGTCTTGAGTAACGATAGCAACGGTCGGTATAAGAGTCTTGCGATGTTGCTCGTGAGCATGGCGATATTGTTGCTCGGCGCGCACTTCACCGTCACCTCTGCATCATCCGTTGCATATAGTTTGGGAGTCAGCCCGATCTTGGTCGGCATGCTGATCGTGGGGCTTGGCACGACCATGCCGGAACTGTTCTTTTCTCTGCGGTCGATCAAGAAAAAGGACGACTCGCTGGCGATTGGCGATCTGCTTGGAACGGTTCTTGCCGATGCCACGATCGTGGTCGGTATCCTTGCGTTGGTGAATCCGTTCGCATTTCCGCAAAAGATAATCTATGTCACCGGTGCATTCATGGTGGTGGCGTCATTCATACTATTCCGATTCATGAAATCGGGACGCACCCTCACGAGACGAGAGGGGTTCTTGCTGTTTCTGTTTTGGGTCGTGTTCGTGGTAGTTGAGTTTTTGATGAACTCATAGTGGTACAATGGTAAAAAGTCGTGGAGGTAATATTAAAAAATTAATTTAAATAAAATTATGCAAACAACAGTATTTCTCGCTCAAATTTGGGGACCGGCTTTACTAGCCGTTGGTTTGGGAATTTTTGTCAGTCGAAAATACTACGTGAGGATGTATCACGAATTAGAAAAAGAAACGCTGGCCGTTCTTTGTTTCGGTATGTTGGCTATCTCTGCTGGTATCGCTCAAATACATTTTCATAATGTCTGGCACACGTTTACGCAGGTTGTCGTCAGTCTGCTCGGCTGGGCAACCCTTCTTAAAGGGTTTGCGATGGTCATTGCACCGGGCTTTGTCGATCGAGGTGGAGACTGGACGGTTAAGTCCAAAATACTCCCATACTCTGGTGTACTTATGGTCGTTTTGGGCATATATCTGTCTTGGGTCGGCTACCTCGCATAAAACTCGCCACAAGGGCAAACAAATGGCAAAAAGGGGCTCTTTAGGGCTCCTTTTTGCGTTCTCAAAGGTATTTTAGGCAAAGAGATCCCGAAACGTATCTATCCCTTCCGCTAGTCGGTATACGATCGGCGGTAGGTACAGAACGAGGATTACTGCAACAAGACCGGGACCTTTATTCTTGAGGTTGGCTTCATTGCGAGGAGGAACCGGAATAATCGTGATCTCAATGAGTCTCTTGATGATCACTTTCAGGTTCTTGTTGCAATGAGGACATCGCATGGAGAACATGGCCTCGGAATTGAAAACCGCATCTTTGAAGATGATGTTGGTGCAGTGAGGACAATTTCCTAGATTTGTTGTTGTTTCCTCTGCGCTCATAGGTTTATTCCGGAGGTTCTCTGTCATTGGCCAGCCCGATAAGCTGGGTGTGACGGCAACAGAGGGGTCTTACTTTTTATCGGGCTCCGGCGGCAGAAATCCTCAAACGTTCTTTGTTAGGTTAATAAATAATTAAAGGTTCGGGATCGACCATTCCCGAAGAATTAATTTCTCTTTAAGGCCCCTCTATGGCCGTTCTTAAATGTCTTTTGCCGCCGTTCATCGACATCTTGTCGACCAGCTGTTTTTTCATTTCCTCTAAGTTATCCCCAGTTTTTTCACCACGAGCGTAATTCTTTTTAATAAATTCTTTTTCTTTATTCTTGTTAGTAGTTCCGGCTGACTGATCTGACCGGTCTGTGTGACCGATGTGCCGGTCTGACTGACCGATCTGTTTTGAGTTCGGTCTATATGACCGGTCTAGTTTCAACAAGTAATACACATTGTGGTAGCGTCGTCTGCTCTTTCGGATGATCTCTAATTTGATGAGTTGCCGGATACCTCTTTGCACGCTCGAGATGCTCGCACCGATCTTGTCGGCGATTGTGTGGTGTGATGGAAAACAAAAACCCTCCTGGTTAGCATGCTCGGCCAGGCAGTTATAAATAGCGATGCCGATCGGACCTATGGTGCTTCCGTATTCATCGAGAAGCACCTTGCTGATCCAATACCAGTCACCCTTGCGAAGATCTCTAATTGTTATTTTTTCATCCGGCATACTCGAAAAATAGAGACATGGGAGTCGACCAAAACTCCGATCGTGCCTCATTCCTCCTCTCAATGAGGCGATCGGCCATTGAGGGGAGAGTGAGGCACGGTCTACCATTCTCTAGATTTCGGGAGAGCACGGTCGATGTTGTCGAGGGCTCGGCAGAAGTCTCGTCGTGTAATTGGATTTTCAAGTTCCCGGATTGTGAAATTACGGAGTATGCTCTCCCGTCTCCAAAGAAGTTCCTTCCTCGTTGGCGGCTTCCGAGTCATCCGAGTCCATATCCTCCGGATAAGTCTCTTGATCAGGATTTTCGTTGTCATGTTTTTTGATGTGATCCATGTGATCCAATAGCATGAACGCCATGCGCTTAAAGCCAGCATGGACTTTCCAAACTTCCTGCTTGGTAGGCTCTCGACCGAGAACTTCGGCAAGAGCATTTTGAGTAAGCTCAATGAGAGCTTCCTCATCTTTTGCTGGTTTGGACATGCGGTGGTTTGGTTCATAGAAGTGACCTCACACTTTTTTGACCCCACCTTGCCTTAAGGCAAGAAGACTTCCTCTACTCTGACTCCGAGAGCCAAAGCGATCCGCTGGGCAGTTTCGAGATTCGGACGCTTCCGTCCTGTCTCGTACCGGCTGATCGCAGTGTTGTGCTTAAAACCAAGAATTCGGGCTAGCTGGTATTGCGTTAGCCCTTTCTTGATCCGAAGGTCACGGAGTTTTATATTCACTGGTGATTTGTTCATAGTTTTAACTTTTAGACCCCTACAGTCATATTAAGCAATTTTGCTTAACAGGTCAATATATTGGCTTGTGGATAAGCAAAGTTGCTTAATCTTTACTAATTTGCTATCATGTAAGCAATAAGGTCGCCATTAATCACTTAAGCAAATCAACAAATATGTCATTTGGTTCATATCTAAAAAAGCAAAGAGAATCGAATAACTGGAGTATCAAAGAGGTCGCAGAACGGCTTGGGTTTTCCTCGAGCTATGTGAGCCAGCTGGAGAATGGCGCTCGTATGCCATCCAACAAACAGCTGGCGACTTTCGCTAAGGCTTACCAGCTTCCGGAAGAAGAAGTGAAGAAGCAGTGGGCGGAGGGCAAGATCCAAAAGGTCAGCATGGAAACTGACTATAAATTCAATCTCAAGGATGTCGGCGAGAAGCGTGTGCATGAAGCCGCCAGCAAACTCGAAGAGGGATTGGAGGAATTGAAAAAGAGTTTTTCCGGAGACGGTCATTTTAAATTGCCGGTGCTCGTAGCAATTCCTATTGATGATCTCGACGGTCATCTGAGTCGAACGAGCGACTTTGTTTTATTGCCAAAAGATAATGTGACTCCGGGACACCGAGTGTTCGGACTCCGTGTATCCGATCTCACACTCCCCGATGCGGCTATTCTTTCGGGAGACCTCATCATTTTCGATGCCGATCTCGCACCAAAGAATGGCGACATCGTGGTCATGAGCACACCGGATGGTCTGGTGATGACTTACTACCACGAGCGAGGCGATCACCTCGAACTCCGGCCGGAGAAGGAAGGTTTCAAAAAGACCTACCATCTCAAGGAGAGTAAGATGCTAGGTCGGCTGATTTACCACATCAAAAAGTATTAGCGAACAGGGCTCTCCGCAAGGTGAGCCCTCAAGTTATTTTAAGGGGTGGTGGTAAATAAAAGATAAAGAAAAGGTCAAGAAAAAGTAAAAGATTATTAAAGAAATTATAAATTAACTATGAACTACTTAATTTACGGCCGAGTGTCGACATCTCGTCAGGCCGAACGAGAACTGAGTATACCGGCGCAAGTCAAAGCGTGCCAAAAGTACGGCATGGATCACGGCTGGAGTCTTGCGCCTGATGGTATCTACGAGGAGAAGGGTGAATCGGCTCGCACCGTCGAGCGTCCACAGCTTCAGAAAATGCTTCATCGGGCAAAGACCGACAACAAGGTCGATGCGATCTTGATGCACAAACTTGATCGTATGTGTCGCAACGTGGCCGACTATGCGGCGATCAAGATGATGCTCAAAAAGCACGACGTCCGGTTGATCTCGGTGGTCGAGCAATTCGATGAGTCTTTCTCCGGAGAGCTGGTCGAGAACATCATGTCATCAATCGCTCAATGGACGTCCCAGAACATCAGCTGGGAGGTAAGGAAAGGGCTTAAAGAGGCCGTAGAGCGTGGCAGGTTCCCCGGATACGCACCAATCGGCTATATGAACGATCGGAAGACCAAGTCTCTGATCGTGGACAATGTTCGTGCGCCGTATGTGAAGCTCGGGTTCGAACTCTACTCGACCGGCAAATTTTCTTATTACACTCTTGGTGACGAGCTGGCAAAGCGAGGTCTCAAGAGCAAGGCTGGTAAACGTGTCTCAAAGAAAGGCGTTGAGCGGATGCTTCAGAATACGATCTATTACGGTCTGGTAAAAACCCGATCCGCAACGTGTCAGGCAAATTTTCCATCACTCATCACTAAGAAACTTTTCGATGACGTGCAGGAGATCATCGCACAGCATAATCATTATGCCGACCGGTCTCGCAAGCACACCTTTCCGCTTACAGGCTTCATGCGATGCGGTTACTGCGGTTCGATGTTGAGTGGTCAGGTGAAAAAAGGTCATCTGTACTATAACTGCTCGCACAGGAGGGACCCGAATTGTCCGGAGAAAAAATACACTCGTTCTGAATTGATCGAGGAACAGGTCGTAGCATATTTGTCTCGCATTCAGTTGCCACCGAAGTTTAAGACGGTCTTGGATGCGTACTTCCAGCACTTCGCCAAAGAGCGAATGGGTCAGGAGGAAAAGGAACGCAAGAGCATCAGGCACGACTTGATCAGAGTGCAACAGCAGATCCGCAATATCGTTGTGGATCGCTCAAAACGCATCATCGATGCCGATGTGTTTATTAAGATTCAGGACGAGCTTCTTAAGGAGAAGGAAATGTATCAGGATCACTTGGCCGAGCTCGAGGGCAAGTCTGATAAATTCGTGCAGAAATTCAACGAAGTTTTGGACTTCACGGATCATGCCGATCAGGTGTTCGTAAAGAGTGGCACGACGCAGAAGCGAACGGTGCTGAAGCTCTGCATTGAGGGATTCACTGTCAGAAATCAAAAACTGACGCCGATATGGACGCCAGTCTTTGATGTTCTTATGGATGCACAAGTGTCCAAGTTCGATCCCCCAAAAGTCGGCGGCAAGGGTTCTAAATCCGCCTCAAAAACCCTTGCCGTACCTAAGGTTCTAACTTGGACATCTGGCGGAGGCGGAAGGATTCGAACCTTCGAAGGGATTGCTCCCTTAACATCTTAGCAGGATGCTGCCTTAAGCCACTCGGCCACGCCTCCTTAAATTATCTCGGCGATGCCTCGATCATAAAACTGAAGAGGCGGTCCGCCGGGGCGGCTTTTGCCGCCCGCTAAATGCTGCACATGCTCGCATTTAGCCCACGCCTCCACTTTGAATCCAATGCGATGAACGCCCGCAAAACGATTGTTAATCGTTTTGCCCACTCGGCACAGCTTCAAATCTCGTTGGAATAGTCAAAGTTTACCATTGTTCTCACGTTTTCTCAAGGTTGTGATATAATTAACTCATGTCAATTTTTACGTATTCTGCGGCCAAACAATCCGGTGAGGTACTAAAAGGGGAGCGCGAAACAGAAAATGAAAAAACTCTTGCAAAAACCCTCAAGACAGAAGGACTCTTTCTCTTAGAAGCCAAAGTAAAAGGCTCTTCACTCAACGCAATTACCAGGTTCAGTATTCAGGGTATCCTTTCGAGAGTTCGCGGTATCAGTATTGTCGATAAGATGTTTTTTACGCGCAACTTGGCGGTAATGTTGAGTGCGGGTTTGTCAGTAACTCGAGCGTTTGAGGCGTTGGGGGAAGAGGTTGTCAACAAAAAATTAAAAGCGATCATCGAAGATTTAAGTAATTCTGTAACTAAGGGCAAAACATTGGGTGAATCGCTCAAGCCTCACGAGAAAGTTTTTGGGCAACTTTTTATTAATATGGTTGAGGTGGGGGAGGCAACCGGAAAACTAACTTTGGTTTTAAAGCTACTGGCCAACCAAATGAAAAAGGACTACGACCTTCGCAAGCGTGTACGCGGCGCGATGATTTATCCGGCTATTATTTTGGTTGCGCTCTTTGGTATTGGTACGGTGATGATGATTTACGTAGTCCCTACGCTGAGCCAAACAATTAAGGATCTTGGAGTACCGCTTCCTTTCACCACGAGGATCGTTTTGGGGGTGAGCGATCTTTTTACTAAATATATTTTCTATCTTTTTGTGGGGATTGGTTTTCTTATATATGGGGTACAGCGAATTTTGCAAAGTGAAAAAGGCAAAGCCGCCTTCGACAGATTCATACTCTATGTCCCCATCTTTGGTCCTTTAGTAAAAAAGTTTAATTCGGCACGGTTTACGCGGATTCTTTCCTATCTTATTACTTCAGGTGTTCCAATTGTGCGCTCTCTTGAAATCACCGCCTCTGTCTTGGGAAATACTCTTTTTCGAAGAGCGACACTCGAGGCAGTAAAAGAAATCCAAAAAGGTAAACAGCTTCACGAAATTCTTAGTCACTATCCTTCAATCTTTCAGCCGATTGTGATTCAAATGATCAGTGTCGGAGAGGAGACCGGAAAAGTTTCCACTCTCCTGCTTCGCCTTGCGTTGTTTTTTGAAGAGGATGTTACCAATACGACCAAAAACCTGTCCACGATTATTGAGCCGGTATTGATGTTGATCATCGGTATTATCGTCGGCTTCTTTGCGATCTCCATGCTTCAACCGATCTACTCAAGTTTGGGGAATATATAATTTTTTTATCAGAACCGTTACAATGATAATGAATCCCCACACCTTCTCGCGACGTATTATACCTTGCAAGAATATATTCAAAGCTGCTCTTTACCCCAGCGGCTAGATCGTGGGGAGTCTGGAAGGTGTGGGGATAAACTCTTTATGTATCAGTTTCTGAAAAAACAGATCTTAAAATCAGTAACTCCATTTTTGCAACCTCAAATTGTGGGGCTGGATATTTCTGACCGCACATTTAAGTTTTTTAAATTTAAAACCTCAAACAAAATATCCATAGACTATTTTGGAAGGGCCGAAATTCCTGCCGGAGTTGTTGAGAATGGAGAAATTAAAAATGAGGAAGTACTATCTCGAGTTTTATCTGAAGCCCGAACCAAAAAAATTATTCGCTCTTCTCTGGTGGCCGCATCTTTGCCGGAAGAGAAATGCTTTGTGCGTTTAATTCAGCTCCCCAAAATTAAAAAAGAAGAGATTACGGGAGCAATTCGCTGGGAACTTGAAGCCAATGTCCCCATACCGCTTGATGAACTCTACTTTGATTATGAAATTATCGAGCCCTTGCAGGACCATCTCGACCACTACGATGTCATGATTATGGCTTCTCCCAAACTAATAGTTGATTCCTATATCCGGGTTCTGAAGGCAGCCGGATTTACTCCCTACACCTTTGAGCTTGAATCACAGGCAATTATACGCTCCGTTATTCCCATTTTACGGGACGAGCGTGCCCGCATTGTGGTTGATATGGGACGTGCTCGGACGAGTCTGATTATTTTTGCGGGAGGCGCGATTATTTTCACCAACACCATTGAGATAGGGGGATATTCTCTGGAGCAAAATATTGCCGCCACCCTTAAGGCTGATCCCAAGGCTGCTGAAAAATTTAAAAAAGAAGTCGGTTTAGATAAGCGCGCCAATGAGGGTAAGGTTTTTGCGGCTTTGGTTCCTTTGGTTTCGGTACTTTCTGATGAATTGTTGCGCGCTATGCAATTTTATCAAGGACACGCGGCTCATGGGCACGGCGTTAAAGAAACTATTTCTGAAATACTTTTAATCGGGGGAGAGGCTAGTCTCTTTGGCCTTGATACCTATCTTTCTGGAACGCTTAAAGTGCCGGTTCGATTGGCCAATCCCTTTGTCGCTGTCCAGGATCGATTACAGCCGCCGATACCGATTATCTCAAAAAAAGAATCGTATGCGTATGCCACCGCAATCGGGCTTGCTCTTCGAGGTAGTCGCTAGGGATTTATTTTTTTTGTATTTATTGCTTGAGTTCCATGCTTTCTACCAATCTTCTTCCACAATCCGAAAAAGAACAATTATGGTATGAGGATGTTCGTCATACCGTTAAATTTTTGACGACCGGAATCGTGGTTGTGTTTTTGGTTGGATCAACACTTCTTCTGCCCTCCTATCTGCCGCTCTATCTTCAGAAAAAAGCTTTGCAAAATCGGTTTGCTTTAGAAGAGGGGGCTTCAAAAAAACTAAAAACAGAAGAAATATTATCCCAAGTCCGTTTAGCAAAAACCAAAATTTCTACACTTTCAACATTTATATCCAACTCGTCACGTGCATCCTTGTTGCTCGATCAGATGCTTAGTGAATTACCTCCGGGAGTATCAGTTGATCAATTAAGTATTACGGGTTCCGGTTTCACTATCCGAGGACAAGCACTTACGCGTGACAATCTTTTGCAATTTGAAAGAAACTTGCGAGAAAGTGACCGGTTTCAGGATATATCATTTCCGTTTTCCGATATCATTCGACAGAGTGACATAAATTTTGCAGTGCAAGGGAAGCTAAAAGCTCCCTACAGCTTGTAGCTATGTCTTTATCACCTTTTAAAAAATTAATAGCCTTGAGTGTCGGATGCGTAGTGCTCGTTGTGGCTAGTGTCGTAATCTATTGGGAATTGGTTCAGGGAGTTGATGGCTTTGCTCAACAGATTGCGGTGATTGAGCTTAAACTTGATGATCTTGAGTTTGATCGGACCCAAGCCAAAACATCCGCTGATTTTCTTGAAGCAAACCAAGCTGTTTTTAAAGAGATCAATGATTTTTATATCCAAACCGATCGTCCGGTGGACTTCATTGAAACCCTTGAGGGCTTAGGCCGGAAAACCCAAACTTCAATTCTTATCAACCTTATCAACAACAACGACAAGAAAAACAAAAACTTTTCTTTTCGTATCAATAGTGAGGGGGCAGAAAAAAATGTCATTCAGTTTTTAAAATTGACGGAGTTGATGCCCTACGTTATTACGGTCAAAAGTTTATCTTTTGAACATTTAACGGAGGGGTCGCAAGGAAGCGCTCGGGCTCGTTTAAGTTTTGAGGTTACCGTCGAGACACTATGATATTTTTCTCTAAAATAAAAAATATTTTCTTAGATCCGAGCAAAAAAAGTTCCTTTGGAATTGATGACTTTTTAGTGGCAGGGGTTCTAACCCTGGTGGCTACTACCGGAGTACTGGTTGTTATTGATGGCTATCTGTTCTATGAAATCGTACTCCTAAAAAAGGAGACACCGCAACAAACGCATACAGCGATTACTTTATCAAAAGATCAACTCGATGATTTTGAAGCGTTGCTCCACAAAAGAGAAGAGGGTTTTAACAGATTGGTGCCAATTGGGCAGGCAACTACCAGCGTGACAACTCCTAAAAAATGAGATAAAATATGAGGAATCTGCTCCTGTAGTTTAACTTGCCCCCACACCAATCCCCCCGTAGCTAATGGATAAGTAGCACTCTTCATCGCCTGCCAAAGTTGCCCCCGTAGTTCAATGGATAGAACAGGGGCGTTCTAAGCCCTTGATGTGGGTTCGATTCCTACCGGGGGCGAGGGCAAAGGCTGACAGGTAGGGTGTTGATAGGGATTCCCCTTCGGGGGGAATTGGTGTGGGGATGAAGACAGAACAGGGGCGTTCTAAGCCCTTGATGCGGATTAGATTCCTACTAGGGGTGAAAGTGTATGGAATATATATGGAGATTCCCTGCCTGTCGGCAGACAGGGACTCCTACCGAGGTGATCTAAAATTAAATTAATTCTTTATGAAAGAAGAAATAAAGATAAAGTTAACTCCTGAAGAGGAGAAGCGTCATGAAGAGTTTTTGAGGGGGCAGGCCATAATGAACGAAAAAGAAGGAGAAAGAGCCCGTAAACTTCTCGAAAAGGTTTTGGAAGAAGATGCTAAGGGGGGCAAATTAAAAAAGTAACTGAAAGACGGTAGTGCTTGAGAATTGGATGGAAGATAGAATAATCTAAAATGTCCCGGTGCACCGGGACATTTTAGATTATTTAAATGACTCTTTTAGTTTTTCTTTGGGAACTTCTTTCTGTTCCCGGGTTACCAAATTTTTGATGGTAACTATATTTTTTTTCTGCTCAATATCCCCGTATATGAGGACATTTGGTATCTCTTTTTTGATTGCGTAGGATAATTGTGCTTGAAAGGCTTTGTCATCACCCAAATAAAGAGAAGTGTTTATATTTGCCTCTCGCAGTGTGGTTGCAAATTCTTGGTACTCTTTTTTCAGAGTGGGTGAGAGGTCTAAAATAAGTACTTTTGTGGTAGTTTGCTTCTTTTTCAAAAGTCCTAGTTTGTCTAAAGCTGCAAAAAGACGGTCAACGCCGATTGAGGCCCCTACTGCAGGAATTTTTTGTCCAGTAAAGGGGACCATTAGGCCATCATATCGGCCACCTGACCAAATACTCCCAAATTCAGGAGCTTCAAGTAGCACCGTTTCAAACACGGGTCCAGTGTAATAGCCGAGGCCTCTGACAATAGTCGGATCAATACTATAATTTTGTTTCTCAACTCCCAGGGCTTGAATATTTCTTTCAATTTCTTCAAGCTCTTTCCACCCTTCTTGTGCTGGAGGGTTTTTCAAAAATTCTTGGATCTTGGTAGTTACTTTCGGACCAAACTCTTTTTTAAGCTCCTGGCTAACCTTAACTTCTCCTTGTTTGTCTTGTTTATCAATAATCCGTAGTGCATTCCACAACTTCTTTTCAGGAAATCCTGCATATTGTGGGAGCTCGTTTAGTAATTTTCGATTATTTATTTTTATAACAAATTTGTTGAGTCCTAATTTTTTCAAAAAGGTATAAATAACGGCCACAATCTCCGAGTCAGCGTCGGGAGAAGAAGAGCCCACAATATCAATATCAGCTTGCATAAATTCTCTAAAACGGCCAGCCTGAGGCGATTCGCCACGCCAGACATTCCCAATCTGATATCTTTTAAATGGCTTAGGGATTTCGGGGTTAGCAGCTAAAAATCGCGCCAATGGAACAGTTAAATCAAAACGCAATGAGCTATCTGAAGTCTTTTCTCGTGATCCCTTCACGTTGAAAATAATTTTTTGAGATTCCTTTTCTCCACCGGTTAAAACCTCGGTTCGCTCTACGCCGGGTGTTTCCATCGGGTCAAACCCAAATTCCTCGAAGGTCTTTCGAATTTTTTCAAGCAGGCGCTGCCTTAGTATTGCTTCACTCGGGTTATAATCCCGAAACCCTCCTGGCAGCTCTGCTTTGATCCGCTTTTCTTTTTTGACTTGCGTCTTTTTCATACTTTGTATCCTACTATTTTTTAACTTATTTAGGAATATTAGCGTACTTTGGGTTTTCTCTGTCATTTTCGATCTCATTTTCGATAATAGTCTCTTCAATCCACTGATTTTGTTTTTCATCACTTACTCCCGCAAGGCAGGTATCAATGTAACTTTGCAAAATTTTCAAACCTGGAAAACCTTTATCTGGAGCTATAAATGCGTAGGCAACTCCCTCAACTCCTGAAATTTTTTCACTTACATCGACACACTCATACCCCCTTTCTCTACTTTTAAGTTTTGCTAATTCCTCGTCTGAGACCGGGATACACACTCCTTCCATAACTTTTCCACTCTTGGGAACAATATTGAGATACAAGTATCCATCAACAGGAATATTAAACTTCCTTTGAAAATCAAAAAGCTGAGCCGGAACTGCAGTTGCTCCCGGCAGGGTTCTTTGTAAACTTTTCGGATTCATAAGTGATCCGTAACCAAATACAAATTTTTGCATTGTTGCTGAAATTAGATGTCTTCGATTGAACACTCATTATCAAACAAGTGCTCAAATAAAGGGGCAAGTCCTGTTTAGACTATACCCGATTTTTTAAGGAGGTAACGACCAAACGTTGCATAGAGAACAATTCGAGAGCGTGATCGAGTTGAACCAAACATTCGTAACTCGACAGTGCCGTGTGAAGAAATTCTGATCAGCCAATAGCAGTTGCGAGGATTTTCAGTAAAGTCCTGTTCTCTGGCTAAACTGAAAAAGTGTTTGGCATCTTTAATTTCTGGTGGGTTCCAGTTTGGGGCCATTGCTTCATACAAGCGCGTTCGCTCACCGTTTGAGTTGTCTCCAAGACGGACAAGAGTTGGCAAATATTTTCGAAAAACATTGTGCGCGCGGATGGCCTGATCCAGACCTCTCATACCAAAATGTATATGAATCCCTGCAACTCGGCAGGCAGCTCGTAGAGTCTCGGCACTGATTGATTTAGCTATTCGATGATAGCGTTCGTCGGGATACACTTCGAGATTCATATCAAGGGGAGCGACAGGTGTTGCCACGAGTTTCAGTCCCAACGATTGTGCTACAGCTATTCCTTGCCCATCGTTGGTGCCCAGACTTTGTAATATATTAGGTAGGTCGTAGAGTGGTGGCGTGCGATCTTCAACTTGGCATGCAGAAAGCTCATATGTCCAAAGTGGATCATTGATCTTGGCTAAAAATTCTTTGGCTCGAGGTATGGGCTTTCCCTCGGAACTATGCAAGAATCTTTCTCGTTCTATACCTATATGTCCCGCAAGTTCTGGTTTGAAGTTGAACTGCTCCAGAAACTTTTTCATGCAATGATATCCAAAACCATTTTGAGCTGCTCTTCGAGCTTTCGATCAGAGCGTCGCGCAATGGGCCGTACTTCGATGCAAAGACTATTTCCGTAACGTTTCAGACGGAAATACCACCAGATTGATCGTAAAAACAGTGGAATGTCAAAATACAGAGCGCTCCCACAAGAAACGAGTTTTGGACCTTCTACATATGCGTGCTTTAGAAGTTCGCTGCAATATTCTTCTAGATCAGTGAAGAACAACGGTCCCCCATAACGTAAAGGACTATAGCCGGCCAGTGAGTTGTGGATATATTCTCTCCAAACGCGATCTTGCGGATAGTCCTGCAGGAAATAACCAATATTTTTGGCCAGCCGGTTAAGGCATCGAATTGCTTCAACGGGTCGGATAGCGATGGTGAACTGAACAGCGCAAATACGAGCAAGGCCCTCAAGTGCCTCTTTGCCATCAATTTCTAACCAGGTCTGGTCGCGTTGATCAGGGATAATGAGGAGATTATCTGGTGTTTCAAGTATTGGGTTGCACGTGGGAAATGCTCCTACTTTTTTTGCTGCTCCATACAGAGCTTCGAGGACCGCACGGGTATGAGACACAATTCGCGAAGATGGTAATGGAATAGTTGCAAGCTCAATATTTTGTCTTCCTAACTCATACTGAACCCTGTTCTGTTTATGCTCTACTGCGGTTACGAGACCCTGTCGTCGTGTTACTAATTTCCAACCCTGTGTAATAAGCCCTGTGAAAATTGCTTGCGATTGCTCAAGGTCGATGGGCTGGTCGTGTTTGTTTAAGAATGAAGTTTCAACCTCTGCTCCAATACTTTCACCTATCTCAACCGCAGCGATATCACGAGTGAAAAAGTCCATCAATTCTTGATGTCGGTTCATTCGGTTTTTCCTCCTTTCAAGGAACAAGGGCCAAAATTTTAGCCCCCTCTCTCGCGAGAGGGGGCTAATGTGATATCGAAGAGAAATTTACGACATCGCAACAGGCCTCTTTCGCGAGAGGATTTGTGAGTGATGCATCATCCAAGAACTGTCGTTGATGCTTATCTTTTTTGTCGTAAATGTAAACATTACCTCAAGTATAGCTTTTTTGCTGCCAAACGTCAAGAAAAGAAAAAGAGACAGCCTAAGTTGTCTCTCGTGGTTGATTAATGATTGGTGATTTTTCTTGAGACGAACAGGTATCTGCTTCGATTTTTCCTTCTGTAATAACCAGGATTTCTCCGCCGGTTTTTTCTTTTGGCACTAAGAGTTTGTAGGTGTAGGGCGGACTAAGTTGCCAACTAGCATAGGTCAAAGGAAGGGAACAGGCCATTCGATGAGCCGCCTTATTCTGCCATTCCGGTTTGGCCTCATGCCAGACTTCATAGTCCAAATATACAAATACTGTCGGGCGAGGTCTCCCCCCAAAGATTCCGGCAGGAGGTTGTACAGGGTGGTTCCACCCTCGCTTTAGCCACTGTTCGAATGAATCTTGTGCAAAACTTATTGTAGCCAACAGAAATGTGATGAGTACGGTAAGCACAGCTGTTCTTTTCATTTTTGTTGTCTATTCGTACTATTGTTCAGGCTACTATCCCAATTGTTTTTGTCAATTATCAGTTGATTTTTTGGGGTTTTGGAGATATAATGTACCTAAAATATGGCGGTTGTGGTGTAGTGGTAACACAGGAGCTTGTGGAGCTCTTATCACGGGTTCGATCCCCGTCGACCGCCCCAAAAGTTTTAAAATAAACTTGGATATGAGCAATGTTATTTGGGTAGATGATCAAGATAAAGTGCTTGGAGAAATAACACGCGAGAAAGCACACAGAGAGGGACTGATTCACCGAATAGCGGTGATTTATGTGGTAAATGAAAAGGGAGAGATATTAGTGAATGAGCGAGCAGAAGATGGACATCTTGATCATTCCTCTGCCGGGCATGTTGATGTTGGTGAAAGCTATCTTAAAGCGGCAAAAAGAGAACTTGAAGAAGAACTCGGTATTTCTCGCGCAAGGTTAAAAGAGTGCGGTTTGACGTGGGCGCAAGATAGGAACAAAAATTCAAAAAATAAGCACATGATGAAAATATTCATGTGCAAAGCGACTCCCGTGAGATTGAAAAAAGACGAAGTCAAAAGTGTCTTTTGGATGAATGCTAAAACAATTCAGACAGACATGAAGATTCACCCACAAAAATATACAAACGGATTTAGAAGTTCACTTGCGGTTTTCCTAAAACGAAGTTCGGGGGCCTCTCGCTTAGTTAGTCGGGGTGGCAAGATATAATCTTAGTAGTTCAAACAAACTATGGTTTTGAAAGATAAAGTAGTAGTTATTACTGGTGCGAAATGGAAGTGTCTTGGTTGTTGATGGCGGGCATTAATAATTTTTTTACCCGAAAAACTTGTTAAGTATGAAAGAAGGTAAAAGAGTTGAATCTGATGCGGAGATATTTGAAAAAGGGCGTTTTTTTAATGTATTTAATTTACCAAAACTTGAAGCAGAAGTACTAAAAGAAAGAGTCGAGAAAAATAAAGGAATCATTCGTATCTTTGTCCATCCGTTTTTTGAGGAAGTAAGAAGTTGGCATACTCCGGATCAAAAAAGAGATATCGAAGCGATAGGGCACGCAATTGAAAAAATTTTAGATCTGGGTTCTGAGAAAACTCCTCCATTGTTTATCGCCCAAGATCAACTAGAGGATTTAGAGGCAAAATTGAAAGATAAAGGTATAACGAGTGTATATGTTATTCCCACCTTTATTGCTTCACCAGAACCGCGTTTGCCAAAAGAAATGAATCTGGCATCGTCTGGTATACGTGATAGCATACGTGAGTCTCCAAATTGGCAGATTCTTGAGAATCAACTTGAATCTCTTGGCGTAAAAAAGATTTTAATTGGAGGAATGTGGCTAGATATAAAGGTCACACCTGGTTGGGGCAATTCTACGAAACGAATAGATCTTTCCAATTGTGTAGGAACAATGGCAACTGTCCTTTCGAAACATTTCGAAGTAGAGATTTCAAATTTTGCGTATCCACAAAGCAGAAAAGAATATCAAACTGCTAAAAAAGAGATTGAGCAAGGTCAGCTCTAGGTTTTTATTAAAGGGACTTTTAAGGTCCTGATTGTGACTTCTTAAACTCTTTGCCTCGTTACATAAATGTATACATAACTTAGAATACATTTATGAAATACTCATCACGAGCAATAGGTTTATTTCAAGCTGCTGGACTTACACTCTACGTAAGTTTATTTGCTAGCTGCGCTTATTTTATTGGGCAATGGGCGGAGGTACAAGGTATTAAGCCCGCACCAGTCGTTGCAATGATTATATTCCTCTTGGCTTTTGTTATATCGGCAGCTATTTCTGGTTCAATTATGTTTGGCTATCCTGCTTTTCTCTTTTTTGGGAATAAAAAGGATGAAGCAATAAAAATTATTCTCTGGAGCCTTGTCTGGCTTGTTGCTATATTTATCATCTTTCTTGTGGGAAACTTTATTTTGTTGTAAGTATCTAAAAAAGCTATATACAAAAACTGTAAAATACTTTTCGATCTAGTTTGGATAGCTCAATTGGGATGAATCCCGTAAATCACTCAGGAAAAATCAAAATGAGGCGGTATCGCCTCACCAAAAGTTATTTTATCTCATGAAACCACGTGCCGGCCAATTCACGACAGAACATATGTGTCGCCGGAACCTCGCCACTCTGTACACCCACACGCGCTTCAGGACACTTTTTTAGGAAACCAATCACTGCGTTATAAAGAGCTCGTTTCGTCCGTATGATTAGGGGAATTGTTCCAAGACCATGTTTCCAATGTTTTGCACGAAATTCTGGATGACTTAACTCTACATGTGTACCTGTATGATCCAAAAAGTCTCGCAAAGTATCTTCTGGTCTTTCGGTTTGCTCCAGTGGATTCAGAGGAAACCATACTTCATATTTAAACCAACGTTCAGTAGCCTGATCGGTGACATGAATGATGAAGTATTTCTCCCCATCTTTGGTCACGCGTATAGTTAAGAAACGTGGTCCTGATAGATCAGGTTCGGCTGTGCCCCTGAAACAGGAGACCGCATTCCGCACCCAACTGAACATATTTTATCCCCGCAGTACTTGAAACATTATACACAAACTATTTTTTTTGTCAATATTTTATCTGCTATGCAAATCAAAGAACTTGGACATGTTGTTCTATATGTCTCCGATCTTGAACGATCGGCTAATTTTTATCGTGACACATTGGGGTTTCCAGAAATAATACGTAGTCATAGTTTTGCGATCTTTTCGGGAGGAAGGACGCATCATGAACTGTTACTGATAGAAGTTGAAGGAAGCCCGGAGCAAAAAAGCATACCCAAACCCGGCCTTTATCATATCGGATTTAAAATTGGTGACTCGCCCGAAGATGCCCAAAAAGCCTTCCGCGAATTAAAAGAAAAAGATGTTCAGATTGTCGGAACAGGGGATCATACAGTCACCCACAGTATTTATATTCTTGACCCCGACGGAAATGAGTTAGAATTATATGCCGATGTCTCGGATGAATGGAAGAAAAATCCTAAATCAGTCATGGCAGCAGTGAAACCCCTTGATCTGAATTAAAACTGAAATACCTCATTGCGAGGCATTTTAGTTTTGTTTAGGATGGAGAAATGAGTTTTGAAGATGACAAGCCAAATGAATATTCTCCCGAAGAGAAAGAAAAAATAATGAGTGATCTTTGGCGGGTGGGACCACAAAAACCTTTAGGCTATCATTCACTCGATACTATTACCCAGTGTGGTTATTCGATAGAAGAAACAAAGCAAAAACTCGAAGATGCGGGGCTTAAAGTCTTATTATTCAGAGAAGGGGAGTGCCCCATTATATCAGGAGCTTTGTACGTTTACGAGGAGGGAGCGCTAGAAAAGTTGCTCAAGGCAAATATACGTGTTTTAGAATTGTTTTATTGGCCAAGTGATCCAAAATCATTTGTTCGCAGAGTTGCGACAAAGGGCTTCGTTCCTGACGGTACTCAACTTTTTGAGCTAATTGGAAAAGCGTTTGCTGATAAAAGATTCCCTAAACCCACTACTGATCAATGACTCATCTTTCTTGGCAACAAATTGAAGAGTTTACTCGAGAGCTCGTAGAAAAAATAAAAAGCAGCGGATTTAGCCCCGATTATCTTGTTGGCATCAGTGTGGGAGGATTGATACCACTCGCACTTCTTGCTCAAGAATTAGATGTCAATAATGTGCTAACCGCTTCTGCAAGTTCATACGATGACGACAAGCAACGCGGAGCACTGGACATAAAATATCTGCCTTCCAAAGATTTGAGCGGCAAAAAGGTCCTATTGATCGACGAAGTAACTGAAAGTGGAGAAACCCTCAAACAAATTTCGCAAGCACTTATTGATCAGTGTCATGTAAATGAACTTAAAACCGCTGTGTTGGTTGTAAACAAAGAGAAATGTAAGTTTTTACCCGATTTTTATACAATGGAAACTGACCAATGGATTGTCTTCCCTTGGGAAAAAGGTAATTAAATGTATCCATAGTTGTGTTTCTGCCTATGGTATTCTACAATCAACGTATAGTAATAACTTTTTGGAATCATGGCAGATACAACAAACAATAAAGTACTCTTAATTGAAGATGATGTTTTTATGGTCGACTTGCTGAGCAAGGATTTGGCCAAGAGCGGATTTAGCGTGGAGATTGCTCGGACCGGAAAGGAAGGTGTTGAAAAATATCAAGCCTTTGTCCCTAATCTTATGCTTCTGGATATTATGTTGCCGGACCAGGATGGTTTGGAAACCCTACGGCAGATTCGCCGTATGCCCGGGGGGCCAGAGGCAAAAGCGATTATCCTCTCCAATATTGCTGAGGGTCCGCAAGCGGATGAGGCCAAACGACTGGGAGCAGTGGGTTATTACGTCAAAGCCAATCTTACTCTTACCGAAATTGTTGAAGCGGTTCGTACTGTTTTAAAGTAGTCAAACAAAACTAAAAACTCCTCCGGTCGACCGGAGGAGTTTTTAGTTAGTCCTGAGCACTTCGCTAAACTCAATGTAAACGTGTCGAAAACTATTTTACCAGTGCACTTCGCTCTTCAGCCATCAACATAAGATTTTCTTCTCTTCCTTCTCGTAGAACTTTTACGGGGATTTGCTCTCCAATATTTACTTTCTCCAAGATATCTTCAATGCCAGTTTTATCATTTACCTCGCAGTTATTCATTTCGATGATGATATCTGCCTCGCGAATTCCGGCCTTTTCTGCGGCTGAATTAGGAACTATAGCTGGTCGTCCCGGAATACCTTCGTGAAGCACAAATGCTCCGTGTTCAACATTTAACTTAAAGCGCTTTTTCAAAACCGGATTTACCAACACATAGCGAACTCCAAGAAACGGCCGACGAATTCTTCCGTATTTTTTAAGCTCTTCTAAATCTCCTTTGGCTTTGTTGATGGGGATAGCAAACCCAATGTTTTGGGCGCCAAAAACAACAGCCGAATTAATGCCGATTGCCTCTCCCTGGAGATTGACTAACGGTCCCCCTGAATTTCCTGGATTGATTGCCGCATCAGTCTGAATCAATCCCCGAAGTCGTTCGGAATGTCCCTCCATGTCAGTCATCGCGGTAATAAACCGCGAAAGACCAGAGACAATGCCTTGTGATACGGTATTTTGAAATTCTCCCAAAGCAGTTCCCACCGCAAGGACGGTTTGTCCTAACTCAATCTTGTTTGAATTTCCAAGTACAAGAGGAGATAAATCATCAGCTTCAATTTTTAAAATTGCGACATCATTGAGGGGGTCAACAGCTAAGATTTTTGCCGGATACGAATCGTCAGCAGCTGTCATGACCACATACTCGGCATTTGCCTCACTCACCACATGTTTGTTGGTCAAGATCAAACCGGATGAGTCAACGATAAAACCGGTTCCGCCGCCGATCCGTACTTTTCCTCCTTTAGTATGGGGAAGTTCCTCTTCCGGCGGTGGGGGATCAATGTGGTCTCCGTGCGGAACCATAAATTCCGTTGGATGTTCACGCAGCAGCGCGTCATAATCTTTGCCAACCACGATGCTGACAACAGTTGGCATTACTTTTTTAACAGTTGCGATGATTTGATCTTCATAATTCATACTCGCAATAGCGATTCTCATCTATTTGAATTTCAGACACGACTCACTCGCTCCTGCGGCTCGTTCGCTAAAGGTCGAGCCGATTTTCTCCGCCTGATGGCAGAGAACCAAGCAAATCGGCTCTCCCATTGTCTGAAAATTCAAATAGACTCGATCGCCTATTAACTCGTTAGTGGATTTGCTTAATGTAGTATCTAAAAGATACTTTTATTTATAAATTTTAATCCCCTTTTAAGTATAAAGAATAGTCAGAAATTATGTACTTGATTTTTATGTAAATATATGGTATAATTAGAAACAGCACATGGGGCGGGACACGGGGTCCCTTATCCCCTAAAAAAGAGGAGAGAATTGTGGAAAACTCGATAGAGTCTCTCATGGAGAGACTGCAAACTGTACAGGAGATGAATGAGCGAACGCTCAGGCAGGTTCGAGCAACGTGGGAGGTGGTAAAAGCCTCAACCGGGGGGTCGCGGACCTATTCAGGCAATCTCGGGCTGAACGGTGGCGAGGGCGAGAAGAAGTGACTCTCTAACAACGCAGTCGAGAGGAGACTAAGCGATGACCAAGCGTACGATCGTGGCAGTGATGGTGGCGGCGGTTGCGCTCGTCGGGTGCGGGTGTGGCCGCACGGAAAAAGCGGCGCCCGAGGTGACCGGCGCGGAGCAACTCGCTGCTGCTCCGGCTTTGGCAGCGCAGCGTGTGCGTGAGGCAGCGCAGGAGGCCGATCGTCGCCAGCAGGAGCACGAGCGGCTCAAGACGGACAAGATCGTGGCGATTCAGCAGGCATTCGGCGAGAGCTCCGACTCCCCCTCGTCGTTGTCTGATCCCTCATGGGAAAAGGAGCTGAAGGGTGGCACCACCCGCACCGAGACGCTTTACAGTCTTATCTGCGCACAGGATCTGCGCTTTGCCAAGATGGGGAGCGCGCTTCAGCGGATGAACGATGCCGAGGATCTTCCCAAGATCACCTGGGAGGAAACGGGCATCAAGCCCGAGTCTGCGGTCGCGCAGTACCGGGTCATGGGCGTGTCTCTGGCCAAAAGCTACTTCTCGGTCTTCGGCAAGTCAATGAAGGAGCGTGGAGAGGTCAAGGCCTGCCACAGCGGCGAGGGCAACTGGGCCTTCACCGACAGTCTCCGCATCATGGAGGAGACAAGGCTGGTTATGAAGGAGGCCCATCTCACGCCGGCCGACGTGGACAAGAAGCTGACGTCGGCCTCGATGCGGCAAGCGCTGCTTGCTGACATCAAGTCCTATGTCTTCTACATGGGGCAGCGTATCAGGGGCGGTGAGGCCAGCTCAAGCGATGGGCTTGGCCAGGTCCTCGAAGTAGTCCGAAATGCGGTCGAGGAGTATCACTTCTCGGCCGACCAGTTCGGCCTGACTCCCGATGAGCTCAAGCGGGTTCGGGCCGGCCGAGACTGACCCCAGCAACAACGGCAGGAGCACGCCGCGAAGATGTTCGGGGCGCGAACCACATGGTTCGCGCCCTTTCACTTTTAAACTTGCCCTTCCTAATTTAAAACCTGCATTTTTCTCCATCATTTTTATGCACAGATTTGGAGTACTCTGTATAGTATTTTTTATACAAGGTTAAATTAAGAAGGGCTAGAAAGTTACACGATTTTATGGTACTCTTGGGAAGATAATTTAATACTTTTCTTATCATTGCCCTCGTAGTTAAATGGATATAACTGCCCCGTCCTAAGGGGTCATTGTAGGTTCGATTCCTGCCGAGGGCAAAAAAATTTATTCACTATTTACTACTCACTACTAACTCATTACTAATTTTATGATGTACTGGCACAATTATATAAATATAAATGCGATTCCCTTTGGGACCATTCTTCCTTTTGCTTTGGTTTTAATTCCTGTTCTCGTGGTATGGTCATTATTTTGGAAGGGAAAAGCGCTTTGGAAAGCTGCGCACAGTGAAGACAAAATTTGGTTTATAGTCCTGTTGGTAGTAAACACACTTGGCATTCTTGAGATTTTGTACATTTACGTATTTAGTAAGAAGAAAAACCAGCAATAAAATTAATGGGCCTATAGTATAGCGGTAACACGGCTCCATGGCATGGAGCAGTCCGGGGTTCGACTCCCCGTAGGTCCATCGAGCTTAGCTTGGATAACTTCTTCCGATATCGTTTAAATTCTTCTCTGTTGAAAGGCCCAAAAAGAACGGAAAACCTCCGTTCTTTTTGGTGTCCAAAACGTTTGATTTTTACTATAAAGTATGATATAATATATAAAGCACATCTGATGACTCAAGAATAACAACGGCATTTTGCCGATAGTCTGTATTGGTAGTCAGCTTCACTCACAACCCACGGAAAGAGGAGCGAACCATGGACAGAGAACTGGAGGTCACGATGGACGATCTGCTTCGGCGATCGCCGTCCGGGTGTCGCACGATCGCCTTTGCCAGCGGCAAGGGTGGCGTCGGAACTTCGGTTTTGGCGCTCAACACCGCGCTTCTGCTCGCTCGGAGCGGGAAGCGCGTCGCGATTCTCGACGGCGACTTCGGGCTCGCCGGTCTGACGGTTTTGCTCGGCCGAACGCCGAAGTATGACCTTGGGGACGTCCTCGCCGGGACCAAGCGTCTCGAGGAGATCATCCTGCGTGGACCGAACGATCTCCTGATCATCCCGGCTGGTGCTGGGGTCGAGGAGCTCGCCGACATCTCGGCGGAAGCCCTCGAGATCTTGTTCAAGGAGCTGCGTGTCCTTCGGGCGGGGATTGACTATCTCCTGATCGACACGCCGACCGGCATCGGTCGCGTTACGCTGGATCTCGTCCGGTTCGCCGACGAGACTATCGTGGTCACCCGGCCAGAGCCGACCGCGTTGTCGGATGCCTACGGTCTCATGAAGATCATGGAGCTCGACGATCCGTCGTACCCCGTTCACGTGCTCGTCAATATGGCACTGGATGGAGAACAGGCAAGGCAGGTCTACAACGCCTTGACCCAGATCACCCTGAAGTTCGTCAGCTACCGGATGGGGTACGCCGGCTTCGTTACCAACGATCCGAATGTGGGGGAGGGTGTGATCTACCAGATCCCCTTCGTCATCAGGACGCCCACGACCCAAGCGACGCGTGATCTTCACGTGCTGATCGAGAAGCTCGTGCCGGAGGTCAAGGCTCCCCGCCCGACGTTCTGGGAGAGGGTGAGCCAGGCAGTTCGCGGAAGGTAGTCAACCACGCGAGGAGGAGAGTATGGCCACACAGAAGAAGGAAGAGAAGCGGAAGGAGTTGAGGCGGCACGGCAAGGTCTACTACCAAGATGAGGACGGGGTCTACCGTACCGCTGATGGGTGCGAAACCCTGTCGGCGGCAATGGTGCAGCTGCTGATGATGGACAGCAGCTCTGCACCCGCGGTGTCCGTCGACGTACCGACTGTCGACTGCAGTCCATCCATCGACGTCGGCGGCTGTCCCCCCGGCGAGTAAGCCTGAAGCGCTCGTCATCATCAAGAAGTTCCGGCCCCCAAGGTTCATCCCTCGGGGGCCGTGTCATTTTCAAAAATAAAAATCTGACTTACCATAGGCTCATGTCTTACTCGTGGCAACAGCAAGTTTTTTATGAAATGGTTTTTTGAAATTCACCAACGACGTTCAGAAAAAAATGGTCTTATTGTGGTCAGACGTTTGTTCGGAAGATGGACTGTTTTTGTTAATGGATGCGAGCAAACCGGACCGGTTGTTCACCGCATGTGGCAAAATGCTTTTCAAAAAACTTTAGAAAATTCAAAAGCCAAAACCATACACCGAGTTCTTGCTCTTGGATTGGGCGCAGGAGGAGAAATAAAAAATATTTATACTCATTTTCCCAATGTAGAGATCACTGTTGTTGAACACGATCCTGAAATGGTGACACTTGCCAAAGAACTCGGCCTTCATCGGCCTTTTCCGTTGCCCACTGTTAAAATTGGAGATGCCAAGGATGTTGTTTTGCAACTTGATCAGCATTTTGATCTCATCATCCTTGACCTCTTTAATGGACCCGAACCATCTCCTCTTGTCCGCGATGAATATTTTTTAAAAATACTTAAAGAAAAGTTGACTGACAATGGGCTTCTGGTGGCCAATATTTATCGAAAGATAGAATATGTTCAATTTTTGGCAGAGCGTTTTCCTCTTATTGATACCTGGAAGTTTGAATTTAATACGTTAGCTTTGTTTGAAAAAACTCAAAAAACAGGTAAGCGTCTTCTTGCTTTTCCCACAGGCTACAGCCCTCCTCAATTGTGGCCGGAATTTAACCTGTCAGCAGTGTTGCCGAAGTTTATGCGACCAGCGTTTATCGGTACTAATCCGACCGGCATTTATTCCAAAGTATGGCCCTTTTCTTTTGAAGAATATATTAGTAATACTGAGCCAGAAATTGGCATTCTTGATTCACATCAGCGCGTACCGCTGCGGGTTATTCGATGGAAACGATTAGCACCAGAAAAAGTACCCTCTGGTTGGTACGGCATTTCACAAAAATTTTCTCAAGTGACAGGGATTGCTCGCATTCCTCATGAGACACCCTACTGGATGCAGTGGTCTGAAACTGCTCGGCGACATCGACGGCAGTGGCTCGACTCATATTTGGGTACGCACTATACTATCGAGCGAATCACTTCCCAAGAATTCAAAGATGCCTATTTCAAAAGCACCTTGACCCCATTTACGCGCAAAACTACGTGGAACGATGGGATTCGTCCGCGGATCAACCAAAATCCGGATTCTATTGTTTTTTGGGGAGGGCGGCGAATTTGTGATAGGGAAATACTTTCTGGTATTGCAGTGATAGATTCGTTAAAGCATCGCGGCTCGTATTATTTGGCCGGATTTTATAGAAAAGAGGTTGGGAAAGATCCTGTTATGACGGGACTTTTTGACCATTGGTTTAAAGAATCTCGACAACAGAGTATCAACTATATAGATTTTGGTAATTTCTGGAAAAAAGGTGATCCAAAAGCATGGAAAGGTTTTTCGCAATTTAAATCAAAGTTCGGTGTGCAGTATATAAAATATCAACCAACGCTGTATAAATTTATACGTGGCTGAATAAACTTATCTGGGGGAGGGTGTCATTTTCAAAAACAAAAAATAAGTTTACAATTTTTTATATGGATCTTACTCAAAAAAAATGTGTCCCCTGCGAAGTCGGAACTGCGCCGCTTGCTGAGGCAGAGATACAGGAATTGCTTCCCCAAGTTGATAAAGCGTGGAAAGTTATCGACTCAAAAAAACTTGAAAGAGAATTTGTTTTCAAAGATTTTCAAGAAGCGATGGGTTTTGTAAACGAAGTTGCCAAAATTGCTGAAGAAGAAGGTCATCACCCTGATTTACATATTTTTTATAACAAAATAAAAATCGAACTTTGGACCCACGCAAGCAACGGCCTCTCTGAAAACGATTTTATTTTGGCTGCAAAGATTGATAAATTACTTTTGTAACATTTGTTGGCCGCAAATTTAAATAGCCACTAAAATGGCTATTTTGTTTATTATTGCTGCTGTTGTCGTATCCAACTGAGAGGCACATATCCCTGAGCTATACTTCCCAAAACTTGAACGAGAAAACCTTCTTGTGGAACAGTGGTGCCAGCCCTCTTTAACTTAGCGATAATCTCACTGGGAATGGGTATCAAAATGGCGACGTTGGCATTTCCTATCGCGGGCGCTTCATCTGAGTCTAACACAAACTCTTTTGTCTCTCCCACCCTTAAGAACGTATAGTTCATGCTCTGGGGATAACCGGTTAGAGGGTCAACGACATCCCATTGTACATAGACAGGAGTATTGCCGGTATTTTCCAAACGGTAGGTATAAACAAATTTTTGTTCTCCAGTTTTTCGGACTTCTGATTTGAAGCTTACACCACTTTCGTTAAAGGATCGGACGTCTTTTGTGAGTGGAGGAAAATTCGACTGAGCAAAGGCACTTGAGGTGAAAAGGAGTAGAAAGACGATCAAGCTTGCGCTAAGAGTTCGCATTTTTTAATTTTTAAGTTCTAGCCCAACCGTAACAGATATTATCAACTCATTCAATATCGTGTGCTTATTGACTTTTGTGCTAAAATAGGTTAATTTTGATTTTTCGGTGGAAGGTAGTTTTGGACCTTAACAGCTCCGCGTGGCAGAATTATGAATTTTTAGCAGCCTCTTCCAAACCGTCTTTTGCCAACAACGGCTGTGCGTTGGTGCCCTTGCGTTAATCCAAAATTCATGATATTGTCGTGAAGTGCCTCTCAAAGGGAAAATAACCAATCAGTCTTTAAGAGACTTTTTAAATGGTTTGTAAGTTTTATTTTTGAGAGGTCGTTATTATTTATGCAACGACTTACTGAAGAAAGTTCATGGGATCCAAGCACGATGAAGGATGAGGAAATCCTTCGACTGGCGGTCAAGGAGCCTGCGGCTTTTGAAATTTTGGTTGAGCGGTATCAGGAACCGCTTATGAGGGCAGCCTGGCGTGTTGTGCGCGGACGGGAAGAGGCAGAAGACATTGTGCAGGAAGCTTTTGTCAAAATATACAAAAACGCTGAAAAATTTGAGAAATATGACGGGATTGAATTTAAATCATGGGCCTATAAAATCACTATCAATACCGCTATTACCCATTATCGAAAATTAGGCAAGGGAGAATTTTTATCAGAGGATCCGGGAATCTATGAAGAGCCGGAACAGGAGACTGGAGACACACGTTTTTCTATGGAAGTTGATGCAAAAAAAGCGGTTGTTGCTGGACTTGAGAAACTACCCCCTCATTTAAAAACAGTGCTTGCTAACTACTATTTGCACGACAAGTCATATAAAACAATTGCAGAAGAGGAGGGTATTTCTATCTCAACACTAAAAATGCGACTATTCCGAGCCAAACGATTATTTAAAAAACTAAACAATAACTATTTCGATGAATCCCGTCAAGAATAGCGGATGCCGAGTTGGGATTCGAGTCAATCGAGATTAAAAACTTAAACAAAGTAGGATGTAAGACTAGCTAATAGTCCGCGTCCTATTTCTAACGGGATGAATAACCCATCTTCGCCAGCGCTCTCATTAAACCCCAAACTTCGAGGCCATGTCCTGAAGCAGATTTATCGTGTGTGGCTTTTTAGGAAGCTGTTACCTGTCCTGATCGGAGAAGTTGTCGTATTATCAGTTGTTCTCTGGGTAGTCGGAAAGATTGTCTTTGTGCAGCGAATATTACAAAATGTTGTAGCAGTAATTTTTGGAAATTTTTATCAACTCCCAACCTTTTTAGTCTCTGCCTTTAATCATGCCTCACCCTCAACTAAACTCTTAGGAACAGCAGTACTTATTCTTGTTGCTCTGGTGATTCGTCACGTAACCCAGGGGATCTTGCGGTTGATCTTAGTTAGAGAAAACTTCTTCTCAAAAATCCCAAAATAATGGCGAATGTGCAAGAGCTCGAGGTGCTCTATTCAGATGAGGATTTAATAGTGGTCAATAAACCTCCAGGAATGGCAGTACATGAAGGGGTTCATATATCGGAGCCGACGGTAGCTGATTTTTTATTACAAAAATTTCCTGAAATAATAGATGTCGGTGATTGTACGGAAAAAGAAACACGACAAAAAGGAATTCCGTATCGTCCAGGAATCGTGCATCGTCTTGATAAAAATACATCTGGAGTTATGGTGGCTGCTCGCAATCAAAAAAGTTTTGAAGCTCTCAAGAAATTATTTCAAGACCGCGCAGTTGAGAAACAGTATTGGGCTATTTGTTGCGGAGCCCTCCGAGAAGAAAGGGGGACCATTTCTCTGCCTATCGGAAGGATGGTTTCAAATCCGTTGAAGCGTGGTGCTTTGCAGGGGAAAGCAAAAATTAGAGGCGCGCGGGATGCAGAGACTCACTATAGAGTTATAAGAGGTGGAGAGAAGTACACTCTGGTAGAAGTTACTCCCAAAACGGGACGGATGCATCAGATTCGAGTACATTTAGTAGCGATTGGGCATCCAATTGCCTGTGATGTCTTATACGGAGGAAAAAAGGTGTGTTGTCCTGCTGATATGGGCCTGTTCTCCCGTGGCGAGGCTCACTCTGTTGGGCGGCAGCTTCTTCACGCCCATTCACTTTCATTTAGTTTTCCTGAAGGTAGAAAGCTACGGTTTGAAGCTGATCCACCTGAAGATTTTAGGATTGCATTAGAGCAAATAGTGTGATAATCTATACTTCATGCCAGGTAGTGAAACTTCGATTGGTATTTTTGAAGAATTGTTATCTGGCAGCAAGTTAAACTTATTAGTGAATACTTTCCATCCGCTCGATTTAAAAAACTAATTAAATTATCGAAGTTCTACTACCTGGTATGTCAGTTACCGCAATTGAACAAGCCAATTTACGAAAAGATCTTCCTGCAATTCGCCCGGGAGATACTGTTCGTGTCTCTCAAAAAATTAAAGAAGGGGATAAAGATCGGATTACTAATTTCGAGGGCATTGTTATTGCCTGCAAACACGGGACTACGGTGAGTGCTACTTTTACGGTGCGCAAAGTAATAGATGGTATCGGGGTGGAAAAGGTTTTTCCGCTTCACTCTCCGACGATAAGCAAAATTGATGTTTTGCGCAGATCGCAGGTGGGTCGAGCAAAGCTCTATTATATTCGTGAGAAAGCAGCTCGAGAGACTCGAAAGAAAATGAAGACACTCAGAACGGAAACGGTAAGAAATGTCCCAGAGGGTGAGTCTCAAGAATAAGAGCACTCACACATAAAAAGAACCCAAGAGATATTGATTTGGAAACCTCATTTTTTAATTTTCAATTTGCAATTTCTAATTTGCATTGAATGGTTCAATGCATCAATGTTTCAACTCTAGTTTTGTTACATTGTATCATTAGAATTTTGATTGAAAATTGAGAATTGTAAATTTATATTTATATTTAAGCTCAGGTGGGCTGGATGAAAATACCTGCAACATCCAGCGAGCACAAAAGTGCTCCGGACCGCCTCTGCACAGTTTTTTGATCAAGACATAGTCGAGAAATAAGCCCAGGTGGCGGAACTGGAATACGCGTACGGTTGAGGGCCGTATGCCGCAAGGCTTGAGGGTTCGAGTCCCTCCCTGGGCATTCTGTAATATAATTTCAACTTCTGCGTCTTATATTCTTGATATACATGATATAAACTAAATTAATTTCTCTATGTTTTTTTATCAAGATTTATCGAATCAATCAAAGCGTTTTGTGCAAGGGCTTGCCCTCCTCTTGTTGGTGGGTCTGGTTTTAAGCGCATTTGCTTTTGCGTTCTCTTATTTTGTCAGTGCGTGGCACAAGGCAGATGGGCAAGATTATCCAAATGCAATTACCGTAAGCGGAGAGGGGAAGGCCACAGTAAAACCAGACCTCGGCATCTTTACGGTAAGTGTTATTACCAATGCGAAAAAAGTAAAAGATGCACAGTCACAAAACACTGAACACTCGAATGCTATTTTGAAGTATTTGAAAGACCAAGGAGTTGCTGATAAAGATCTAAAAACGATTAGCTACGGAATTAATCCGCAATATCAGTATTATAATGTACCTCCGTGTTATTCGGGTTCTCTTTGTCCTGTCCAAAAACCACCTGAAATTGTCTCTTACGAAGTTCGACATACTTTAGAGGTAAAGGTACGGGATTTAAGTAAAATTGACGACTTACTTTCTGGTGTGGTCGCTAGTGGTGCAAACGAGGTGGGAACTATTAGTTTTACTGTAGACAAGATCGAAGATATTAAAGCTGAAGCACGCAAAGCCGCAATCGAAGATGCTAAAAACAAGGCAAAAATACTTTCCAATGACCTAGGTATTCGATTAAAGAAGATTATAGGCTATGGGGAGCCCAGCGGAGATATGCCAATTTATTCGCGAACAATGGATGCTTATAGTAAAGGGGGGAATGGAGAAGTAGTAGCCACTCCGACACCACAGATTGCAAGTGGAGAACAGGAGATTAAGATTTTTGTGAGTGTGACGTACGAGTTGAGATAAAACCATCTTGAATTAAGACCAATCATAGCCTATACTTTGAAAAGTATAGGCTATGATTTTGCCGGGTTAGCTCAGCGGTAGAGCGTTGCCCTGAAGAGGCAAGCGTGCCCAGTTCGACTCTGGGACCCGGCATGAGTAAGATTTTTCGCGGCCATGGTTTAGTGGTAGAACACGTCCTTGCCAAGGATGAGACGAGAGTTCGATTCTCTCTGGCCGCATACAACCAAGCTTCTATGGAAAGAGATCCTACTCATGAATCAAAAAACGATGTCTCTCGATTGTTGCTTCAGCGAGGTAAATTTGGTCACTCGATGCTTTATGATGCGATTTCTTCTCCTTCTTCCGAAGTGACCCTCCCTGAGGGGGATTTGGTGATTGATCTTGATCTTACCAATATCGAAGATACCAAACTTCTTGAAATGATAACCGGCGATGTAAAGTTTATATTGGAAGATTCTGAAAAAGCAAAACGCCTCACATCCGTTAGGTTAAAAATAAAAAGAAGCCAGATGAATCGTCAGATTACTAATTACCGAATGGCTTTTCCAAGTAAATATGAAGTCGTTGAAGGTAAATAATTTACCAATTCGGTTCTAGCTTCATTTATTAGATTGCACTTTAAGAAAAAGCCGCAACATTGCAGCTTTTTTTATTTGTGTTACTCTTTTTTCAGAACCATTTACCGAGGAGTAATCAAATGCGAAGTTTACTCATATCTATTGTGGGTGGACCGCTACTCGTTGAAATTGTGGGTTATTTTTGGCATAGGTTTGCAGAACATTACGGGATCATGGGAGAAACCATTCGGTATCGACATTGGGTCCACCATGAAAAAGATTATCCGGCTGAGCGCTTGCATTCAGGGGGTACCTACAAAGATGCTGGCTCGTGGAGTTGGTATGTGTTGGCGGTAATAACGATAGGAGGAGTTTTTCTCTTATTTCCGTATCGCGATGCTATTCCATTGACCTTGAGCGGAGTTTTATACGCAAGGTTTGTAGTAAATTATTTTCACGAAAAGTTCCACCTTTCTACACACTGGCTCCATCGATTTCACTGGTTCAGAAAATTGACTGTGTGCCATGATATCCACCATTGGGCATCCGGTAACTACGGAATTGTTTTCTTCTTCATGGATCGATTTTTCGGAACTTTTCGAAACAAATTTCCCACTCAACAAGAAATACTTTTTCCGGGTCCGAGACATTAATACTAACGTTAGTCTATTAAGTAGCCGTCTGGTTCACTCCAGCGGTTTTTTGTTTAGAGTTGCTTTTTGTTTTAGTTAATATACAAAGAAGATAAGAACCTTTACAACGGGGCGAATATGCGAATAGTCGATAATCTTGCCCTTGTTCTATCGGGCGGGTCTTTTAAGGTAATGTTCCAGATTTATCTACTAATCTTTCTTGAGCAACGCGGAATCTATCCTAAAGAAATTTTTGCAATATCGGGCGGGGTGCCCAATGCTCTTTCCTACATCTTGAAAAAAGCGTGGAAACTTCCACACATCTGGCCCAAAATCGAACCTCATAAGCTTTTTGAAGTAGATTGGTATGAGCTATTTATTCTTCCATTGTTGCAGGGGACAGCACCTATTTTTTCAGGAAAGGGGATATTCAAGAGTGGGTTTCTCGAGAGTGTGATTAAACGAGAGGTGGATTTTGAAGCAGTTCTTGGGTCTCCCATCGTGCTTTGGGTCGGTGTGGTTGATCTAGCTAAGGGCTCTACCACATGGGTTTCAAACAAGGATGTCGGAATGACACCAGAACTTTTTGAAGAATATGTTATTGCTTCCATGAGAATTCCGGTATTCTTCCGCCCGCATGAGCAAAAAATCGATCTTGGGCTTGTATCAAACTTGGCAATACATAAAGCGGTTGAGCGGAGCTTTGAAAATATACTTGCCATCAATGCACTTCCCGTAAGTTTGGAGCAGATCTCAGGAGTGGAAAACTGGCCCGAGAGCAACTTGCGACACGATGATATTCAGCATGTTAACGAAGCAACTGGTCATGTAAAGCTTACTGAATGGATTAACCATGATGTACTTGCTATGGAGGCACATAAAAGACACTGGTGGATACGACTCGGTAGTTTCTTATTTAAAAGTGTAAGAGAATCACTTGATGGATTTTATTTTCCGAACAAACGATATATCAACTTGTGCGTGATTTCTCCTCCATCTAATCTTCAAATTTTCCGCAAATGGGTAAGCACAGGAAAAATGTTTAAGTATGTGTCACGAAGAACGAAGGTTATGTATGGATATCCAAGTCTGGTTGCTCGAGAGGAATTACTCGAGGCGGGGAAACAGGCGGTTCAAATTTCTCTCGTTCCTTTTTTAAAAAAAAATGGCATTGATGTTTTGCAGTAATTTAAAATAATTCTGGCCACGGCTTTTGCCGCGGTTTTTTGATAATCAAAAAAGAGCCGATGGGGCTCTATGTTGGGAGGGGGGATCTTTGAATCCTTTGATAGCTGCGAAGTATAAGTCGTTTGATGCGGTGTGCAATTTGTTGTGAGGTATGTTGTGGCCCCACAAACATGACCACAATAAAAGGAGCTTTTTGAATGTGTTTCCGTACGCTTGTGGGATTGGATTTGATTTGTAGAGGAAATACTAAACGTGAACGGAGCAGTATCGAAAAATCAATACGAAGAGAATCTATTTCCCCATGTCTTCGGCTATTATGAAATTCAACCATCTCATCCCACTCTTTTTTTAAAAGTTCAAGAGCTTCTTGAGTTTGTTTTTCGGCGAGCATTCCTTTGTCGAGTTTTTTCACAAAAAACTGAACGGAACTCACTCTACTATAAAAAAACTATTTCGCTATGTACAGCGAAATATAATGCCGGGGGCGGGAGTTGAACCCGCACACCCTTTCGAGTAAGGGATTTTAAGTCCCTCGTGTCTGCCAATTCCACCACCCCGGCGTACATATTCTCAGCGCTTCATTCTGATGCCAAAATTCTGGAGGCCACGGGCGGAATCGAACCGCCGCATAAGAGTTTTGCAGACTCCTGCCTTACCACTTGGCTACGTGGCCGTATTCCAAAATTTTGGAACGGGATCCCGACTTCTTTACTCTCTGTATTAATGAAACGTCGGGAATAGACTCTTTATTTCACCTTTTGACTACCATGCCAATTTTATACCTCTCCTTTCTTCTTGAGTTGGGAAAGAGATTTCTCAACACCTTCTCGTTTAAATTCTGCTTTGTCTAAAGCAAAACGGATTTTCGGAACAGGACGGATGCGCATCCGTCGGTTTAAGAGTTGTTGTATAGTGTACAGGTTTTTCCCCAAAATTTCTAATACTCTTTTGGGTTCCTTACTTATGATCGAAATAAGGACTGCTGCATAATATCCATCCGGCGAAATATCAACGTTAGTAATGGTTACCAGTGAACCTGGCTGAAATTCGATTTCTCGCTCGAGAATTTTTGCTATTTCTTCCCGAAAAAGCATACTCATTTTTTCCAGTCGTCGTGCTGAAGGCATGTTATAAAGTCTTTTTTATAATTTCTTCTTCGAATGCTTCAAGCAAATCTCCTTCCTCAATCGTAATCTTTGATTCAACCAGGAGTCCACATTCAAAACCTTTCACGACGTCGGTAACGATAGTTTTCTCTCGCTGCAACTGAGCTACTTTTCCACTTCCCATAACTTCTTTGAAATGGACAATGTCAACTCGTGCATCTTTTTTTATAATTCCGTCCTCAACTCGTCCTCCGATAATTTGTTTTGATCCCTCTTTTTTAAAGATTTTAAGAATCTTCACTTTACCAATATGTACTCTATTTATAACGGGAGGGATGAGATCAATGAGATGTTGCTTAACCTCATCTAATAACTCATAAATTATGGAGCCGGTAATGATGCGAATACTTGCGTTTTCAGCCAACTCCCTTACTGAGGGGTCCACTTTTACTTTGAACCCAATAATCGTGACAAGTTTTGTTGCGGTTGCCAGTTTCACGTCAGATTCGTTGATGTCTCCGACTTCACTTTTGAGAAGTCGGATGCCAATATCAGCGTTTTCAAATTTCAGAAGCGACTCTTCTAAAACCTCCTGTGATCCGCCGACATCAGTTTTTAAGATGATATTAAAGACAGGTTTCTCACTAGTCTCTACAGCGCGTTTCTCATTGATTTGGCTGGGAATGGATTCGATAAATTTTTCAGCGGATTTCTTGTCTTCAAAGCTTCTAAAAAAATCTCCCACATTGGGGACTATGGGGAAACCAATAACACGGATAGGTGATGAAGGGGGAGCTGCATCAATTAGTTTCCCCATAAAATTTTCAAAGATTTTTACGGACGTTAATTCCTTCCCTATAACAATCACATCTCCTTGTTTTAAAACTCCATCGCGTACTAAAAGTGTGGTGGTAATACCTCTTCGGGGATCTCGGTGCGCCTCAATCACTACCCCCTCAGCTGGTTTCTGAATGTCTTGCTGCAGGTTTTCTAGTTCCGCCACCAGTTGAATCAGTTCAAGCAAACCATCCATATTTTGTCCACTTTTTGCACTGATTTCAACCGAAGGAATTTTGCCGCCGTAACTTTCAACCAACACATTTGCTTCAGCCAATTGTTGTTTTGTTCTTTCTGGATTGGCTTCGGGTTTATCGATTTTGTTAATCGCCACAATAAAAGGGACATTGTTTTCTTGGAGGATCTGCAGTGCTTCCTTAGTTTGGGGCTTGAGTCCTTCGTCAGCCGCCACAACTAAAATTCCGATATCGGCAACTTTGGCACCTCGTGATCGCATTTTTGAAAATGCCTCATGTCCTGGCGTATCGATAAAAGTAATTTTCTTTCCTTCGTGCAGAACCTCATAGGCACCAATGTGCTGTGTAATTCCGCCTGATTCACTGTCTACTACTTTAGTTTTTCTATACCAATCAAGAATCGTGGTTTTGCCATGATCAATATGACCCATCACTACGACAACGGGAGCGCGGCGGTTTTGATTTGAAGTATCATTAGGCATTTTTTTCGCGAGTCTCTGTTAAGATTTTTTTCTCCTCATCTGAGAGGGGATGGCGCGACTCGCCATTGTCTACCGCCTTTCCATAGATTCGAACCCCATCTCGTGTGTAGAGAGAGGAAACAAGCACTCCGTTATTTTCGTGATCCAGAAGTGCCAACACAAAACTATTGTCTCCGCCGGTATTGTGAAAAGGATTAAAACGCATAAAACCAACTTTTTGCACACTCAATTTTCCGATGGCCTCCAAGAGTTGTATGCGGGGCTCGATCTCTTCGAGTTTTGCTTCAATCCTCCCTGTCCGTCGCAAGAGGCTTGCTTGTACATCAGTCTCTTGGTTTGAGTCTCCCATAAATCTATCCAGGCGTTTATGTAATTTAAAAACAAACCAGAGAGTGGTTCCAAAAGCAATGAGACTTGCAGCCAATACAATAATTATTTGGGTCATGGGTTTGTAATCACGAACTCGGAGGGTAGAGGATTTGAACCCCTGAGGGGATTTCTCCCCAACCGGTTTTCGAAACCGGCGCATTAGTCCACTCTGCCAACCCTCCACTTTATATATAGAGAGTCTGTTCAGTCGTTCTGGCTCGTCTGGACACACTTCCACAGTGCATGAGCTTTAGTGAAAGCACCTGTACAAAATACCACTTTTATTACTTTATTTCAAATTGAAAACGGTGTGCATAACGCCGCTTTTAAAAAGTGGGCGTTGAGGGGATCGAACCCCCGACCTTCTCGGCTTGCCCGCACAAACTTTTGGGCAATGGGCGACGTAGGGATCGAACCTACAACCTTCTCGGTGTAAACGAGACGCTCTACCATTGAGCTAGTCGCCCAAAAGTTTAGGCGGGTGAATAAACGAGACGCTCTACCACTAAGCTAAACGCCCATTCAATAGAGACAATTTTACCACAAAAGGGCTACTTTTTCCAGCTTGTGTGGCAATATAAAAGTGCTATTCTTTGGGGTACTGCCCCTTGAAAACCTGGATGCTTAAAAAGAGTAAAGTTGCTCTTGCACGGATTCTTGAACTTCGCTCAACTATCACAAAATTAGGAATGGGGGTGAATGTCACCCTATCTATTATGTTCTTAAGTACTGCCATTCTTAATAGTATTGGAAGAAACTTTCAGTTCTTCGATATTATAAATATCGTGATTTTTACGCTGCTACTTATGACAAGCATAATTGATGCTTTTTTTGTTGTTTCTAGAAAAATTTCTCGAGGCATGCTTCCTTATGTTGTGGGTATTTCGATGAGAAGTTTTTGGATTTTATTTGCTACAACTCTTTTATTTTTTGCTCCACACTTTAGAAATACAACGTATCGCTTTTGGTTTGAATTGGCTGCGGGACTACTGGCTACAAATATCCCCCTCCTGATTGCTCACTGCTGTTTGCGTAGTGAGAGGATTCGCCAGAAACTGCAAAGTTGGTGGGGCCGTTTATTGTCGCGATTAGTTGAAGAACAATGTACTGAAAATTAATTAAGGATGGGAAAACCCATCCTTTTTGTTTTATAAAAAACAAAATCCTGGTTGCCCAGGATAATCATTAAAATTGAATCAAGAAACGAACCCAAACTCTGTTTTCATCCTTACCTCGGGGTGTCAGATCTCTACTGTAGTCAGCCCCGAGTTCAATCCCAACTCCCTTTGGAAGAACCGTTACATGCTCACTGATCTTGTAGAGTAGTGTGGCGTACGCTCCTGCTCGTTGAACCGTGTAGTCTTCTCCTGCTAGTCCGTACGGCGCGAGTGTAATCTCAATCGTTTTGAAGGGTTGGTACGTTAGATGAGTACCAACTTCTGCGGTCAGTCGATTACGGTCCTGAACTTGGTTGGAAACAGTCGGATGAATATTGGAGTGGAGATAATAGCGACCATATACATCAACGAGAACATTTTTCTCATCGTATACTTTATAACTCCCACCCACCCACAATAGAGAAACTCCACGATCGCGATTGGATGTACCGATATTGAGCATTCGCTCGTGTCCAATTTCTGCCCTAAAGTTTCCAAAAGTATACGCGCCTCCAAATAGCATTTCCAACCGGTCGTAAATATCCTCATGGGTATCGAGGGATGAGACAACCAATACTTCAAATTTCCCCAAAGAAGGCATTTCAAAAAGACGATATTGAATTGTGGTATTGAATTGTGAACGAGCCGGATCACTACTCTTACCGACCTGAACGGGCTTGTCATTGATAGGATAAAAACTCTCAGACAATTCCAGTCGTAACCTGTCCGCTTGATTCCATTGGAAGAAACCACTTGGCTCAAGAGCAAAAGATGCCACGGGCAGTGCTAGGAAAACTGCAAGTAGGATCAGAGTCCGCAGATATCTCATTAGCTACTCCAGCTGGGTATGTTCTACAGTCATTCGTGCGTTTATTACCGCTCTCTGTCAAGAGAGCTTGCAAAATAATCCATGGGAAACATGGATTTTGTATAAAAATATGAGGAGATTCTTTTATCTCGAATTCTATGTGGGCGGTATAGGGATCGAACCTATGACCTCCACAATGTCAATGTGGCGCTCTACTTCACCCTCCCACCTTTGCATGGGCGTGTCTGGATTTGAACCAGAGACCTTTTCGATGTCAACGAAACGCTCTAACCGGGCTGAGCTACACGCCCAAAGGTGGGAGGGCAAGCTAAGCTAACCGCCCATTTAAATTCGAATAATATTTGAAACTTTATCATAAAAAATGGTTGCTGTAAATCCCGTCACTAAAATTTCGACTGTTTCTGTGCTGCCATCAGTGAGCTGGCGAGTATAAACTTTGCAGTACTGTAAAGTACTCTTCTAACTATTGGGTGGAAACTAAGCAGCAGTCGAAATTTAGTGCGGGATAAATCATAATCCCGGCCTGAGGCCGGGATTATGATTTACTTATCCGGAAATGCTGCTTTCAAATCTTTCTTGGCTTTTTCAAGTGCTGTTTGAAAATCTGCTCGCGCTTTCTCAAACGCTTGTTTTCGTGCAGCGATCAATGGTGGTCGGACGTCTTTCTTTTTCTCAATTTTTTGGCGCTCTGAAGTTAGAGTTTGTCGGGCTGTTTTAAGACTTGCCAGCAGTGCTTTTCGCACTGTTTTCAAATCTTTTTGACTGCAATCATTTTTTGCTTTATCAAGTGCACTTTGAACTGAAGATTTGAAATTGGCAATCAGTGTATCAATGGATGACTTTCGTGAGGTGAGTGACTGATCAACACCCTGGCGAAATGTTTGCAGGGCAGTGTCGACTACATTTTGCCGTGCAGTAACTGCCGCCTCCACCGTCGTTTTAAATTGTGCTACTGCTTGTTTTTGTGCGTCAGTGGTGGCTCGGCTCTCGAGCTTGGCGTAGTGGGTTTGGCGGTTTGTATCGGCTTTGGCTCGATAATTTTTCAATTCAGCATCCCGCTTGGTTCTGGACTCGCTCAATGCCTTGGTATTTTCCTCTCTTCGCTTGGCAAGACCAGCTTCTTTGATTGCCACTTCTCTATTTACTCGTGTCGAGATTTCTGTAACCTGATCACACGCGTTTTTAGAGGTAGTGACGGGAAGGACTTGGGCATACAAGGCAACAGGAATTACCAATGGAAGCATAGTAACCAGACTCAAGAGCGTTTTAAAGTGAATTTTCGTCATAGACTTGATCAAAGTTTTTTAACTCTTCTCCATCACTTACTACCGCATCAGCATCTTGGTCTTCATTTTCTGATACTGAGATTTCAGCAGAGGCACTTGTCTGAATCGCTGCGATAGTGTCGTCAACATTTCCTGTTGCTTTGAGCATACTGGTTTCCTGATTTCCAGTTGTTGGGTTAGTTGTTTGCTCTGCCGGAGGTGGGGGAGTCATCGAGTATTCTGATGTTGGTGTGGTACTACCACTCTGGTAAAGATAGGCAATCCCACCCAAGACGATGACACCGCCGACTATAAAAATAGGAATTAGTTTATTGGTCATAGGCTCTGATCTTTTTAATTTTAAAATGTATAAGGGGGACGACCTTTTCTGATACAAGTTCCCTTATGTATTAAGACGGTGATACTTTATATTTTATTACACCCCCACATTCAGAGCCAACCTTTAAATCCACAGCCTTTTCTGGTACAATTTTTTTATTCCATTCTTTATCGGCCCCATCGTCTAGAGGCCTAGGACACAGGCTTTTCAAGCCTGGTACATGGGTTCGAATCCCATTGGGGCCATTGGTAAAATCAAAATAGTCATGAGTGAAGGTTTTAGGCCACACCTTGAGGCGGGCGCAGATGCGCCTAAAAAAGAAAAAAAGTCTACTCCCAACCGATTAAGAAAAGGGGCAGAAGGAGTCATACGTACATTTTGTAAGGAATTCTCGATTCAAGGAGGAGAAAATTTGGAAGAAGTGAAGAAAATGCACCAAGAACGGCCTGATGTAACATTTATTATAACCTCCTCTCATCTTTCCAATCTTGATGCCCCAGCTGTCGTCAAAGCATTTGGTGCAGATTTTGACCTCCAAATTGCGGTAAGTAGTAAGCAGTTTGGCTTCACCCCTAATGAATTAATGTTTCGGGTAGCAGGCAAAGAGAGTTTTACCGGTCTTGACTATAAAAAGAATAAAGGGGGAGGCTTCCGGCCCCAGTTTAATCCAGAAAATTTTAAGAATCTGTCAGAAAAAATTAAACAAGGAAAAACCCCCTGGGTTGCGGTTCATAATTTAGCGCTGGATGGCAGGATGAAACGGGCAAACATAGGTGCAGTGTATCTAGCACAAAAAACTAAATCTCTTCTGATACCGGCTGCACTAGAAATACGAGGCGGTGGTAGCGTCAGTCTTGAGGGGATACCAGAGTTAACAAAAGCCATAAAAGCACGGGCAGAGGCCGTCTATCATATTGGAAGACCGATACAATTAGAGCCAATCGACATTTCGATCATAGAGACAGTACTTACAAAGCGGAAACGCAAAGAGATGCCCACAAAAGAGGAAAAAGAACAATTTAGTATCGTAACAAAAAAACTACATGAGCAGGCAGATACTGTGGCTCGTGTAATTGGTGCTATGCTTCCAGAAAATATGCGAGGACCCCAGATCAGTTCTAGCGTCGATTAGCTAAGGTGCCTACTTTATAATATTTTTATATGAAAAAAAGTGCACGTGCATGGGACTTTCTGTCGGAGGAGCAACGGCCCCAAGCAATACATGAAATCATCTCTTTCTTCTTAACTGAGCGAAATGAAAAAATTGGGGTTGTGGCTGCGGAACAGTTTTTAGACTTTTTCCTTCAAAGTGTTGGCAATAAGATTTACAACAAAGCTGTAGATGATATAAAACCATTTCTGACAAAAGAGCTTGAAGACACACTGCTCAATCTTGATATTTCCTTGAGACGACAAGTTAAATAAGACATTCTTATTAAGTTTCTTTTGGTCCGTGTGAAGCGGCCTTTTTTTATCCTCGAAATTATGCTATTTTAATTTCATTATGCCAGGCAGTGAAAATCAAAAATACGAACCAGTCATCGGTCTTGAGATTCACGCTGAACTCAACACAAAGACAAAAATGTTTTGTCCTTCTCTGAATGATCCGAATGAACGGCATCCCAATATCAATATTTGTCCGATCTGCATGGGGCATCCGGGCACGCTTCCGGTTATCAATAAAGAAGCGGTGAAAAAAGTTATTCAAGTTGGTCTGGCATTGCACGGAGAGATTCCAGAATATTCTCAATTTGATCGGAAAAATTACTTTTATCCTGACCTGCCGAAGGGCTACCAGATTTCTCAATATGAGCATCCTCTAGTAAAAGGAGGGTATTTGGAAATTTCTAGTTCCAGATTTCTTATTCCTAATGAAGAGAAAAGAAAAATAAGGATAACCAGAGTTCATCTAGAGGAAGATACCGGGCGTCTTATCCATGACAAAAGTTCTGATGTGACACTCGTGGATTTTAATCGTGCCGGGGTTCCGCTGATGGAATTGGTAACTGAACCAGATTTTCGAACTGGCGAAGAAGTAAAGAAATTTGGAGAAGAATTGCAGCGCATTGTGCGCTATGTCAACGCCTCTTCTGCTGATATGGAAAAGGGGCAAATGCGGGTTGAGGTAAATATTTCGTTGCGACTTAAGGGTGCTGAAAAATTTGGTACCAAAGTCGAAATCAAAAACATCAATTCCTTTAAATTTGCAGCTGATTCAATAGAGTATGAAATAAAACGCCAGACTGGGGTTCTGGAAAGCGGAGAGAAAGTTCATCAAGAAACTCGAGGATGGAATGAACACAAGGGAGAAAGCTTTTCTCAACGCTCAAAAGAAGAGGCTCATGATTATCGCTATTTTCCTGAACCGGATCTGCCGCCTCTTCGAGTTACATCCGAATATATAGAAGAGCTTCGCGCCGAAGTACCCGAACTACCGCATGAAAAGCGAGTCCGATTCAAAACAGAATATGGATTGGAGGAAGGAATAATCGAAATTCTTGTTCGTGACAAGGGGTTGGCCGATTATTTTGAGAAGGTGGTAAGTGAAGCACAAGCTCATGACAAAGAGACGCCCGAAAAACCCAAGGGCAACGTAGCCAAAGTTGCCGCCTCATATCTTACCGGCGACTTTTTGCGGCTCTTGCGCGAGACTGAAGCGCCAGTTACTGATATTCTCATTAGTACTGAGAACTTTGGGGAGCTCGTGTCGTATATTGCAGAAGATAAAATTTCGAATTTGGCGGCAAAAGAAGTGCTTGAGGAAATGTTTCGTACTGGCAAGGACCCATCTGATATAATCAATGAAAAGGGACTGTGGCAGTTGTCTTCTCAAGATGATCTGGAAGACATCGTGAATCATATCATTAAAGAAAACCAGGGCTTAGTTGAAGAATTTCGTAAAGGCAAGACACAAGTTCTGCAATTTCTAGTCGGGCAAGTCATGAAAGAGTCTCGAGGAAAAGCTAATCCCAAGATTGTACAAGAGACATTTAAAAGATTATTAATCTCATGAAATGAGATACGGATCACACCAGCTCAAAATTTATCGTAAGCGATCGCATTTGGTAATTACTTTTTTTGTAATTCTTCTGCCGTTGGTATTTATCGCTGTATTTTCTCGGGTGGCGGGGGTGAGTACGAATGAAGTGTATTTAGACCTTGCTGCATCTTTTTTTCGGATTGTTGTGGCCTATGTCTTTGCCAGTATTTTAGCGGTATTGTTCGGAATATTTTTAGGACAAGGGAAGGTGGGTGGATTTTTCTTGCCGCTTTTTGATGTACTTCAAAGTTTTCCTTCGTTTGCACTTCTGCCGCTTTTTACGTTGTGGTTTGGATTAGGGAATATTGCGGCAATTTTGTTTCTTATCATTACCATCATTTGGCCAATTTTGTTTTCCGTAGTCTCCTCAATTCATTTGGTTCGCAAAGATTTGTCCGAAGCCGCCTACATTTTTGGTGCGCGGGGTGCTAAAAAGTTCTTTTCTTTTACACTTCCGTTGACGTTTCCTGGATTTATTACCGGATCGATTGTGGGACTTGGTGAAGGATGGGATGCGATTGTGGGTGCAGAAATCCTTGGAATTTCACCCGGTATCGGAAATTTTTTAAACACTGCGGCTCAACATAATAATATTCCGATCCTTGCGTTCGGAATTACTGCACTGCTCCTTGCTGTTTTTTCGATCAATAAAATTTTGTTATTGCCACTTTTAAAGAAAAGTCATGAATACTTCCACGAGTAAAATCCATGTTTCCAATCTCAGTCATATTTTTATTGAAGATGGGGTAAGAACCCATGCGTTGCAGGATATTACCTTTGACGTGAAAGAGGAAGAGTTTTTTTCGATTCTCGGTCCTTCTGGGTGTGGGAAATCGACACTGTTACGAATTCTTGCGGGGATGGCAGCACCCACTCATGGAAAAGTAGAGTTCGGGAGTGAGAAAAGTATGGCATTTGTTTTTCAGGCGTTTGCACTGTTTCCGTGGCTTACCGTCTATGAAAATGTGGAATTTGGTTTGCGGATGAAAAATGTACCCGAGAAAATACGACGACGGCTGGCTGAGGAACATATTCATGAAATCGGCCTCGCTGGGTTTGAGAAAGTATACCCAAAAGATTTGTCAGGAGGAATGAAACAACGAGTCGGGATTGCACGGGCATTTGCCATGGAGCCACACATACTTTTGATGGATGAAGCGTTTTCTGCGCTTGATGTGTTTACCGCTGAAAAATTGCGCCAAGATGTTTTAGATGTGTGGTTAAAGGATAAGATGACCATTGTCAATGTGACACACTCGGTTGAAGAGGCCGTCCAAATGTCTGATCGAGTGCTAGTGATGACACCTCAACCCGGCAGAGTAGAGAAGGAACTGGTCATCGATTTGCCACGCCCGCGCGATCGACGCTCCAAAGAATTTTTTGATTACGTAGACCATATTTATCAAGCGGTGAAAGTATAGCACCGAATTGACTCTTGAGAATTGAAAACTTTTTAAAAGCTTGTTTCGAATTTGATACAAGGAATTCGATCCCTCTATTATGACTACACTTTTGGCCTTTGCGCTTTATCCTCTTGATTACCCAATTGCCCTACATCTTATTCTTTTTTCTGTTCTCACGCTTTCAGGTATCGGTTTTCCTGTTCCGGAAGAAGTAACATTACTGATGGGCGGCTATTTGGCTTATCTTGAGTTTGTCGGTTTTTGGCCGGTTGTGTGTACGTTGATTATTGGAATTATTGCCTCTGATATTTTAGGTTATTCTTTCGGAAGATATTGGGGTGAATCTATTTCGCAACGACTACGACGCTTTCACACTTTTAGTAGGGTCTTGGAAAAAGGAAAATATTATTTTGATCGCCACGGGGAGAAGCTTGTACTTTTTTCTCGGCCCTTTTTGGGAGTTCGGATTGTTGTTCCGATACTAGCAGGAAATTTTCGCATGAATTTTGGAAAGTTTTTGCTCTATGATGTGGTTGGAGCGATTCCTTGGACTTTATTTTTGGTAACCTTAAGTTACTATGTCGGTTCAGGAGTAGACTTGATTGCAGAAGTTCGGGGTGTCAAATACGTTGTGCTTGGGCTTTTAGTCTTTGTAATTGTCCTCTATGGAGTAGTACAATTTGTACGAAAATTATTACGTACATAATGTGCGGGTATAGGAGAGTGGGCGAAAGCATGCTTTCGCGAGAAATTTAGAGAGCCATGTATAGCGTGTGCGAACGTGAAATTTCTCTGGATCGTGCTGAAGGAAGCATGATTATGTAACCTTCTAAAGTTTTAATGCGGAATTCGTATAGTGGTAGTACGCTTGCTTCCCAAGCAAGAAGCGCCAGTTCGATTCTGGTATTCCGCTTTTCATTGACAAAGTTCCACTTAATGTGGTATTTTTGTTTTTAGTTCTGTGGAATAAAAAGGTGTCGGAGATGTACTGTCCACGATGTGAGCATCCTTTGTCTGCGTTGCACAACTGTGCAGAAGAAAAGACAAACAGAACTTTCCAAAAAGTTCTTCCTGCTCTGATATTCTGCAGCCTCCTCATTAGGGGGATGATAATTATCGTAGCTGTATTTGCTCCTGTCGGTATTCTTAATCTTTTGTGGGAATATATGGGTGGTGATCCGAAAAGCTGGTGGGGAATGGGTTTTTCCATTGGCGGTTGGATCCTCACGATTATCACAGTCGCACGATACTTCAAGAGAAGGGAAATTGGACAGTTCAAAGTTTTTCTTTCCGGACGCGCTAGCGGCGTAAAGCCGACATGCGCAGAGACAATATGGAAAAGAGGGACGGACCAAGGCGGACTGGATGTACTTTGGTTTACCGAGGGAATAATCCACTTTTCGGATGGAAGCTCCTACACCTCCAAAAATTCTCTTGCTTTCAACCCTATCCAGAGCTTCTGTAAAAAAACCAATATATACTTCAAAGAAGACCTTATCGAGGGGGTCAAAAAATACGAATAGCCGCCTGCCTTATGCAGCGGTATTTATTTACACAAAAACTTGACTTATGAATTGAGAAATGCAATTGATGGCTTAGTTCTTGGTTATGAGACAATGAATAAATCAATCGTGGCGTTAGTTGCTCTGGCTTCCCTTGTAGCAGTAAATTTTGCACAGGTTGGTCGAGTAGATGCAGCTGATTCTGAAGTTCAAACACCGAGTACCCCAGTTCCTTCCGTCGAAAATGGGTGGACATTAAAGAAAACCACTATTGCTGAGAGATCACCAGACGGCTCCTACCAACAACTTCTCAAATATTGGGAACATGGGGGAATGGAAGGACTTACCTTATCGGTTAGATTTCTGGAAGAGGAGGCCTATATTGTATGTGCATGGAAAAAGGGTGATATGGTGGAATCAGCTGCTCAACCCCAAAAAGGCGAGTGGGTGATGGTGAAAATTTCACCTCAACAATTTCAAGGAATTATAAATCGTTTACAAAATTCTACTGCAATTGTACCATCTCCTTCCGAGGGATTTGTTTATAGATTTCCTGGTGTGGATGGTAGTGAAGTTAAAGTTCCTATTCATCTCGATCACCATCGTGTACCCCAGCGGGGACCAAAGTTTACGATTTAGTATTATCATGGTTTGCATCTTTAATCCGCTCCAAAAGCGGATTTTTTTGTTATTGCAAAAATACTGCTATCTGGTATTTTATCTATAGTTCTTCTTAGTACCATAATGGAAAGACTAAGGCACCTATGTTTTAGTTTTGGTGTAGGATTTGTTTTTCTTGTCCTTATTATGGTTGGATACGCTCTATTTGGCACTAGATCTTATGGTGTTGATCAAGAATTTTTAAGTGGAGCAATGATGCTATGGTTTTTTGGTTGTTCGAGCAGCAAAGCCCTTACGTATCTCAAAAGTTTTGGGAAAGTATAACTTCAGGTATTGTCCTTACACTACTTGCGGTTGGTGTTTTGTTACTGATTGGCCAATATGAGACCGTTGGCTACTACTATCCTTTAGGATTTAAATCGCTTAAAGATATTCAGCCTTTGGGAGTTTGTACTCTGATTATTTTCTGCTCCGGGTACGTATTTCAAATAAGAAAAAATTAGCGGCACTGCCGCTTTTTTGTTAGTTGTGTTTGAAAATATAGTATGGTATGACGAAACCAGTTCTCAATGAGATAGAATGATTTACGTTTTAGTAACGTGCTACCTGGAGGATCTTACGGACGTAAAATCGTTTATGATACCGCAAGGACTAAAGATTGATGAGAATTATGGATTGCGAGAAAATAATGGAAAGGTTACCTTTAGGGGATCAGTCAGCAACTCAGATTCTTTTGATACTATCATCTCTTCTCTTGCCTGTGGAATGTTTGATTTTTGTGAAATTAGTTCTGATTGGTAACTACCTATAATATAAAAGAGGCATAACGCCTCTTGTTTTTTATGCTGTAATTCTTTTGAGTTGTATGTCGATAAGCTTTACGAGCAGTGGTGGGAAGGGGACACCAAGACCGAGAATACTGAGAAGTAATATGATAGCGGGCATGGGATCCTCCACGAAATGAACTTTTTATACTATATCCCACTTCCCACAAAAATCAATCTCTTTTGATTTACTAAAAATCAGTATATTTTAAACATAGAGATCTTTGTAAATTACGATGTATCTGTTGCTTACTCTTTTTTTCCTACTTGTTTTTACTGTTGATGTACATGCTATATCGCTGCGCGCTCGAGGTGATTTTCAATCGCTTCGGGAGGAGAACGCAATAGTTGATTTTTATAAACTGGAAAGAGTCGAAAATGATTCGCAATTAGAAAAGTTAGTAAACGACGGATTGCTCTTACCCATACCAGAGGAAACCCGGTGGTTTAAAATTGACACAAAGGAAATTGCTGAACACTATCGCTATGCTCGTCCCTGGGTACTTGATTTTCTGTATTATATATCTGAAAAATATTTTAAAAAGTTTGGTAAAAAGTTAAGACTCACGAGCCTTACGCGAACGATTGAGCATCAGGAAGATTTAGTGAAAAGGAAAAAATCAATAGCAACGTGTACTATTCCTGGTCGATGTTCGCCGCATGTGACGGGGACCTCTCTTGATATTTCTATGTTAGGGATGCTGTTTGAAGAATATAAATGGCTTCTTGATGAACTTACGGCTTTGTATTTGAAGGAACGAAAAATTCATGCGATCGATGAGGGTTATCGTGTGGGGCGTAATCATTTTCATATTGTTGTCGCGCCCTCATATCCGGAGTCGTCCCCGATCATACAGCCCCCAGAAAATATCGTAATTATCAAAAAGCAACAAAACCAACAGCAAAAAAAAGTACAACCACCTCCAAAGAAAAAACCCCGCAAAGGGGTTTTAAGAATTGTTTTCGTTTATAGAATCTTTTTCTTGAGTCTTTTCTTTCTCCTGCGTTAATGGCGCAGCGGATTCTGAAACTTGCGTATACACCAAGGGTTTTGTCGGATCGGTTTGTGGTGGAAATTCTCCCTTTGGATGTGTCTTATAGATTTCATGTGCAACTTTTATAAAAACCGGCAATAAGTTTTTACCACCTGTTTCTTGAATTTCTTTTCCATCCGGACCGATAGTTTTCATTGGTAATTTTTTATCACGTCCGATCCATCCAGCCATAATATGAGAACTCGTACAGCCAACAAACCAGTTGTCTGTTGTCTCTCCTTGTTGATTGGTAGCAGTTCCGGTTTTACCACAGACCTGAAAATCCAGTTTTGGAATATTTTGCTCCTCATCTCCCATTCGTGCGAGTTTGGCGGTGCCATGAGGAAACTCAACTGGCGCACGCAGGCCTCGAAGCAGCGCTAGTTTGATTTTGTCGGCATCAATCGCAATAATTTTTAGTTCTTGGTCAGTAAGTTGTACTTCTGCGAGCAACTTTTCGAGTTCTTCTTTCTTTCTATATATTTCAGGTTGTGCGGATCGAATCTCATGCTTGCGCTGTTGTCTTTTGGCTTCTAATCTCTTGATGGTCAAAATATTTTCGATAATTTGTACGGGTTCTGGACGTTGGAACACAAGCGGCTCACCTGAAGCATCAATTATTTCTTTTATTATTTGTGGTTCTACAAGCTCTCCCATTAAGCCGGACCAGGCTCGGGCCATCTCGAGCAAAGAAATATCTACTGATCCAATAGCACCGGTATATCCAGGATCGACCGAGTTTTCATCGATACCGAGTTTTCTTGCAAGATCTTTTCTAATCAACGCAGATCCAGGTTCTGTTGCCAGAGGCAATTTAATTCCCAAGCGCACGAGTATCTCTGTGAATTCATCTTTACTTACCATATCAACTCCGCCACCTACGCCTTTGATCATACTCATAAAACATGCATTCCGTGATTCTGCCATACAGAGAATAACCTCGGTTGTACCGCGATAGCGTGGCAGACCTTGGTAGGGGAAGTTTTTTATAAACTTTCTTCCGACTGTTTTGTTGACATAAATTGATATACCTGAAGTGTCATTGAGAGTACATCGGCCACTACCTTCGTCTTTGCAACTAAGTTTTCCGCCATTTATAAGATAGGCAAGCAACGCAAAAACTTTTGCGGTTGAACCGGCGTGACGTTGAATATCATCAAGCAAAACCTGACTCTCATAAAAAGAAGGTTCTTGTACAAAAACTTTAATATCACCCGTTCTTTCCATGACAATTACGCCACCTCGTAGGTCCGCATGTAACTCAGGATTGCGGCTTTTCATTGCCTCCATTGATTCACGAAGTGCACGTGTTGCACTGTTTTGCCAATTGCAATTTATTGTAAGACGAACTTTGAGACCCTGATCTACTACGTGCACATTTTTTGTGAGGCGTTGTCGTGCAAATTCGGCGGCATGAGCTGCATCGCAAGGATCACTTTTTCTTGCGATTGGCAGTGGAGTTTCATCAAATTCTTTCTTTTGTTGATCAGTAATGACATCGGCATTTTTGATTTGAGTTAACACGCGTTCTCGAAGTTCCCAAGCGCCATCCATCTGATATTCTTCAAGTTTCCCGTACTGGGGGCTTCGCCATAAACCAATAATCCAAGCCGCCTCTCCAATGGTTAGTTCCTGTGCTTCTTTATTTAGCCGGTGTCTACTACAGGCCACAACACCGTATACATTTCCGCCGCAGTTTGCGGTGTTTAAATAGAGTTCGAGAATTCTCCATCGGTCTTTTCTAAAATGCTTCCACAAAATAAAGGTGATCCACGTTTCCCGCAACTTTCGCCAAACCACTGCTCTCAAACTATGCGTATTCCATTCGTGCTTGAGCTCTTCAATGAGAAAAGTATTTCGAGCGACTTGTTGAGGTATACCGGAGGCGCCACTTTTTATTTTCCCCGTGGTTGTATTGTGGTATGTTGCCGCAACTATACGAAATACATCAAAAGCGAGCCAGCGAGTCTCAAACGTTTTGTCCTCAACCGCTATAGCAAGTTTTGGGAAGTGGCCCATTTTATCTAAAGTGGTAATTTCTCGGCAATAGGTACAGTATTCTTTGACGATAGTATTGTTCTCGTCGTACAGAATGCTCATCTGTTTCTGATCGTCGATAAGTGACAAATCGGGTGCCTTAAAAAGTCCTATGAAGCTAAGTATACTCATGATCATCATTAGCGGACCAAATATAAGGCCGAACCTAATCAAAAACTTAGTACGCCGCCTCATTGGTTTAGCGCGAGATGACCTCATTTTTCAAAGGACAGATTCTATTGATCACGATACCGTGCTTAATCTTTGGGGTCAAAGCACAACAAGTTTGGCAAAACTTCTAAAAGTGACTTAAAAAATAGCCTCAAAAATTAACTTTGAAATTTTGTTTTTTTGTATTATCCTTTTGAGTAGTCTCTTTGACAATTAAACATGAGGATGCTGATGGTTTTGCTCCTTTTGAATGCTACTCAAAGTACTCCTTTGGGACGAGAAGTGGCGTTGACGCCGAGTGAAAAATCTATTGTTTTGACATTTGATGACGGACCTCGGCCGTGGATCTTGCCAGAAATTCTTGATTTTCTGAAGCAAGAAAAAATTCAAGGAACTTTTTTTGTGCAAGGATGGCAAGTAGAGAAGTACCCCGAACTAACACGCAGGGTAATGAGAGAAGGCCATGAAGTAGCAAATCATACGTATGGGCACACCTCGATTCCAGAGTTCATAAAAAAGAAGGGGAAGCAATGGGTTCTTGATGATATTGAAAGGGGAGCTAGTGTGATAGAAAAAGTTACCGGCAGAAGACCATTTTTCTTCCGTCCGCGAAGTTGGTTGATTGACGAATATAACAAGATGCCAATTTCATGTGACGAATTTTTCAAAGAGCACACGCGCATAACAGATAAAGGTCCACGAGTAATTCTTCCCGACAATCGTATATATAAGGAGGAGCTAATGTGTCCTTATGGAAGGGGAAAGTATATCATTCAGGTATTGGATGATTCAAAACTTTCTGCTGAACATCGTAGAGTTCGAGATGTAAATTCCGTGGATTATGAATTTCACGAGCGATACCAAAAAGATCGCACTGGAACAACTGTCGCTCTTGTTGAAAACGTAAAAAGAGCAATTGCTCGACGTGAAAAAGATGGCGTAAGTCAACATGTGCTTACTTTTCACGAACTTCCAGTAAGTCTTGCTGCACTTAAAATTCTTGTTCCCTATTGGCGGAGTCAAGGGTATCAGTTTATCTCCTTGCGAAAGGCATACGGACTATGAAAATTATTGGCCTAGTCACCTTCTTAGTATGGGGACTAGTTTCTGGTGCAGAAGCAGAAGTTATCCGCGCGATCTATCTTCCCAATGATCAAATAATTCCAAAAGCTTCGGCAACCAAAACCCTTCTCAAGGACTTTGAGGTAAACGGTGTCGTCATAAATTTGCGGGATGACAGCGGTATCGTACTTCTCGAAGAAAAAAATCCCAAAGATCCTTTCCAAAAAATTGAATATCTCCCACAGTTTAAGAAACGTTTCGGAACAAGCATCAGCGAATTCAAAGAGTTAGGAGCACACATCATCTGTCGGTTTGTCACATTCAAAGAATATAAGTACGCAGAAAGTAATAAGGACGTAGCCGTAAAAGACTCACGAACTAACGGTCTTTGGAAAAATAATAAAGGGGAGCACTGGATTGATCCGACGAGTGAAGTATACACGGCCTATCTTCTCAAAATCGCAAAAAATGGCATTGAAGCTGGATGTGAAGAGATTCAGTTTGACTACATTCGTTTTCCAAGTGGGGGAGATGGTCCAACAAAGTATGCTCACTATCCTTTGTTTGCGGGGGTGTAGAAGATCGTAGAAAAGCAATTAATAACTTTCTTGCTCGTGCCGCGGCCGCATTAGGAAAAGACAAGTTATCTGCTGACATGTTTGGTTCTGCATTTTTTGAAGGCAAGCAACACAATATCGGTCAACACCTGTTGGATTTTTCTGAACACCTGCGTTATGTTGCCCCGATGGAGTATCCATCCCACTGGGACTGTATGTCGTTTGGGCTTGCAGATCCCAATTTGCATCCTTATGAAGTTTACAAGTTTTCTATTGCTGGGGGAATCAGTCAGCTGAAGAAAGTGGGAAAGACCATGATTCTTCGCCCCTGGATTCAAGCCTTTCATATCAGAAATATTTACTACAACAATCCCGAGTCTCCTTGCGTAAAAAAGGGGATTGCCACTGCAACGATTAATTACGGTCGGCATATGTTTAGGGAACAAATCAGAGCACTTCAAGAATTCCCTGAATATGCAGGCTGGATGGCATGGAATCCAAACGGTGCGTATCCCAAAGAACTATTTGAACCAAAGAAGAGGCCTTAAAGAGCCTCTTTTAAATTTCTTCATAACGAAATACCATAGATATATATTATGAAGTCACTTTTATACGTTTTTGCGACAACAGTGGGAATCACTGCTCTTCTGATCGGAGGGTGGTATACTATTTCACCCCCAAAGGAGGTTAAAATTTCTGATCTTGGTTTGTTGGATAAAATTCAGCCAAAAAAACCAGTCAGAACAAAGGAAGAATTAATTGCTGATGCCCTTGAGCGGTCAAAAGAAATTAAGGGTCTCTATATGACGGCTGATGTTGCTTCTGATAAAGGAGCTGGCGCTACTCGATTGCGCAATGAGTTGATTCACCTCGCCGATACAACCGAAATCAATGGCTTGGTTATTGATGTCAAAGAAGTGTGCGGTCCCGATTATAACGAAGCAAACTTAAAAGAGCTTTTGGATACATTGCACCAAAAAAACATTTGGGCAATTGCTCGAATTGTAACGTTTAAAGATGCCTCACAAGTTGAGGTACATCCGGACTGGTATTTACAAAGAAGTTCACCAAAAAGCGCACCTGATCCATGCCTTCGCAAAAAACATTTACTCATTAAAAGTCCTGACGGAAAAAAACCGGAAAGCTCACTCTGGCGGGATAATAGCGGGGGATATTGGATGGATCCTGCCTCACGCGGAGCGCGAGAGTATGTTGTGGGTCTCGCCAAAAAAATGATTGATATGGGATTTGATGAAATCCAGTTTGACTATGTTCGATTTCCTTCTGATGGAGATGTGCAAATTGCAAAATACCCTAGTTGGGATGGGAAAACGCCTAAGTATGTCGTAATGAAAGATTTCTTTCAGTTTGTGAATAAAAATTTAAAAGCATACAAACCAGATATTATTTTATCAGCCGATCTTTTTGGATACGCCTCGATCCGAGCAGGGGATGTGGGCATTGGCCAACGGCTTGATGATGTTGGAGACAATTTTGATTATGTCTCTTTCATGGTCTACCCTTCACATTATTATAGTGGGCTCTATCTTCCCGGAGATCCCAGTCGAAATTTAGCTGCAGTTAATCTTAACAAAACACAAGTGCGAGTTCATCCTGATATCGTGGTGGGAAGATCTGAATTAGCTGCACGCGATTTTCTTGATGGCAGAGATGGAACCTCTACTACCGCAACAACAACACTAGTTTCTCGTTCGCGTGTTCGTTTGCGTCCGTGGCTTGAAGACTTTTTCCACGAAGCAGATCAGGCTGCGGGCCGTCCTTATGGCACGCAAAAAGTTCGTTTGCAGGTTGATGCAGTTGAGAAAGTAGAGAAACATGGGTGGTTATTATGGAGTGCGGCTAATGTGTATAGTGAAGGGGCGTTGACCAGGCAGTGAAAATTCGACAATGGTTTTTCGGAATGTTACTTGAAAACGATGTATGCAAGTGTTACTTGGTCAAAACCACAAGATTTAGTAATCTAATAGGTTTTAGTTAGTCGAATTTCTACTGCCTGGTTGAAAAAAGAATAGTTCTTCTTGCATTAATAATCTATATGTGATAGTAAAAAGAGAGCTTTAGGACAAAGACATATGAAGGTTTTCTGGCGCTCACTACGGAGTCATAAAGGTCCAGCAGAGATAGTGCAAGCTAGGAAAGATGCACCCTTATCAAAAATCTCGGATGGTTTAGTGCAAGTATCCCTCATCTCTCAAGAAGCTCTTTTTTCCATCACGGAGTATAAAGTCGATGGATTTTCTCTGTCAGTAGAAGAGTTGGAAACTCTGGTTGAGGAACTACGCAACCCCAAAACTAAAAGAGTTGGAAATTCTCGCAACCCAAAAACTAAAACAGCAGAGGTATAAACACCTCTTTTTTGTTTACTCCTAGATTTGAAAAAGTGATTGGTTCGTCATATATTCAAAGCAGTACCATGGGACTTTAAAAATGGATTTTAACGGAACGTTTAGTGTCGTGTACGACGGTCACACAAAGGCAATTGATTGGAGTTGGGAGTTTAAGCATAGGTGGGCAACTTCGTTCGCTGAAGGATCACGCTGGGTAGCCGAGGACGTGGTGAGTCCGGAGGCCTATCGCATGCTCTTACAACGATTTGGTCTCGACCAATGGGCTGATGAATTTCCGTTGTCCCATGTCATTGAACAAACCCCTGCTTGGTTGATAGAAGAACGCCGTATGAAAGAGGCAGAACATGGTCTGCCGCGATTGGAGGTAAAAAACCACACGGTCGGATTTACCCAACATTCTGCTGAACTCTATGTGGAATAAATTGACCCGGTAGCAACTCTTCGGTCGCGGCCTTAACGTGTGTGATGACAGTCAATATTTACCATAACTAATAATTTATTCAAACCACCTTGAAATCTCAAGGTCGCTACTATACGTGCCGAAGACTACTATCGGATTGAAAAAACGCCTAAAACACACTATACTTAAAGAGTCCCTTAGGGACTTTTAATTTTGATAGATTTATTGCCGAAGTAGCTCAGTGGTAGAGCAACGCATTCGTAACGCGTAGGTCGTGGGTTCAAATCCCACCTTCGGCTCCAAGATGGGAGGATAAATAAAGTGAGTTTCGTCGGCTCGATTCCGACGACTGGCTCAAAAAAATTAACCCGGAAAATTTAATATCTTTTTTGAATGAAACTCGCCCATGATGTGGTTTCCTTGTTTAACTGTAAGAAAAGTGAGTTGTTGTTTTGCATAAATTTTTTAGCAATGATACTGTTGATGACAGCTATTTTGTTTAGGTAGGAAATGATGACAATGTCTGAATTGAATCGGCTATTTACTCAAGCACTATCAGAGTTCCATGAAATCTTAAGTTTTGGGTGGAGTACTCCTGATATTGTTACCGTACAGCTGGGATACGGACTTCACGAACCGAGGGAAGAGGCGATCACCGAAGCGTTGAAAAACTGCGGTGTCCGGGAAGTCAGGTTTGAGGAACCAGTTCTTGCAGCGTTTTGGTATGCTGATAAGGAACTTCAACTAACCGACGAACAAAGAGCAACCGTAAGGTCAGCACTCGATAATCTACTCGAGACCATGCAGGCCTGTGGTATTCATCAATATGAAGGACATAGTACCTTTCCATTAGTAGTTAGACCGAAAATGTAGGGGGTTAATACCTCCTTTTTTGTTTAAATCTCGGCGCTAATTTATCAAAAATTTATTCAATCCCATCTTTGACTTGATTACTACAAAAAGGTATCTTTTTCTTAGTTCTATCAGAGATAACAATGGATAAGGTCAATCCCGATATTGCAGACAAGATGCGAAGTGTTACTAACCAAAAGACAAAAATAGCTGTCATTATCAGACTCAGTAGAAGCCACACAGAGGATGATAAGAGAAGGTTGATGGAATGCGGTCTTGAAATCAAAGTAATTTCTGGTTCTGTCGCATCTGGTAGTATTGCCGTTGGTGATTTGGAAAAACTCGTTGTTCTCGATTTTGTTCTAAGGATTGAAGCTCCGTTGAAACTGTATCACTTGGCACACTAGTTGTGCCTTTTAATTTATCCTGTTAACTTCTTGTTCTTCCACGTTCAAAAATATAGTATAGTGGCAAGTATGGAAGGAAGTAACCCACAACCTCCTCAACCCGCTCAGTCCGTAGCCGCACGAGTTATCGCCACAAAGCCGATTTTTGAAGATGCTCCGAGACAACAGTCTCTCCTGCAATTGGTTTTTATGATTATTCGACTAGTTGTATTTCTTTCTATTATTCTTGTATCCGGTCTGTATCTTTTTCCTGTCTCGACTCTTTTTTCGATTCCTCTCCCGTGGCTCTTTGTTGGTATTATTGGTTTTGCTATCCTTTTCGGGGGATTTTTTTATTTTTTGACGTTTTCTCGTACCAGCCTCATGGGAACTGCGTTTGATATTGAGGCCATGGGGGTCGTTATTATTGGCATGATTGCCCTGGTGTTTTTGATTGTGGTCATGATAACGACTTCTTCTCAATCCAAAACTACAATTTTCGGGTTGATTCTTATGGCAATCTATACCTTTTATGTATATAAGGTCATCAAAGACACGTTTACTTTAAAACGAGAGAATGAAAAAATTCGTAATAAATTTGCTGAACTTGAACAGGTTGATCGGGAGAAGTCAGACTTTATTCTTATTACATCGCACCAGCTTCGCACTCCTTTGACCGAAGTTCGCTGGGCAGTGGAGTCTGCCCTGCGTGGTGAGGGGTTGGCCGAAGATACAAAAACCATTCTCACCCGAGGACTTCAGAGCGCGGATCAACTCAAGCACATCGTTAATGAAATGTTGAACGCAAGACTTCTGGAGGAAAATAATCATGTTTTGAAGGTTGAATCATTTGATCTGGTCAAAGTAATCGACGAGATCGTATCTGAATTAGGATTGTTTGCGAACCAAAAGCAGGTGACGGTTACCTTTGCTCGTCCAGAAAAAGAAGTTTTGCTTGAGGCAGATAAACAAAAACTCAAGATAGTTTTGGAAAATTTAATTGATAACGGAATTCGTTATGCGCCAAAAGGGACGGTGAGTATAGCTATGACCGGAGAAAGAAATACCGCCAGTATTTCTATACAAGATACAGGAATTGGTATAGCAGAGGAGGATTTTGGGCGAATGTTCACCAAGTTTTTCCGAGGAAAAAATGCGGTACTCACTCAACCGGATGGTTCGGGAATTGGTCTGTACGCTGCCAAAAAAATTATTGAACAACATGGGGGCTCGCTTACCTTTTTCTCGGAACTGGAGAAGGGGACAACCTTTCGGGTAAATTTGCCCCTGCATCAACCAAAGTAAAAAGTAATTGTCCGAGGGGTCTTTTTGTGGTAAGCTGCATATATATGGATGAACTGAAAAAGAAACTCGAAGAAATTTCAGCTAAAGTCCGCCAATTGGCGGACCGTCTTTGATATAATTAAAAAACAAGAAGAAGTTTTGAAAATTGAGCACCAGATGGAGCGGCCTGATTTTTGGGCAGAAAAGGGACACGCGGCCAAGGTCTCTCAAGAGTTGGCGGTTCTGAAAAGAGAAGTTACACGATGGGGTGATCTAACGAGTGAGATAAAGACCCTTGAGGAGATGGTACAATTTACTGAAAGTGATGCGACTTTGACTCGGGAGCTTACTTCTCGGCTTGCAGTGGTAGAAAAAAAAGTAAGGGAACAAGAAAATGAACTTTTTTTTGGAGGAAAATACGACAAAGGAAATGCAGTACTGTCGGTATATGCGGGCGCGGGAGGCAAAGACGCCGAAGACTGGGCAGCGCTTCTTTTGCGGATGTATAACAGATTTGCTGAGAAGAAGGACTGGAAAATAAAAACGATTCACGAACATTGGGGAGAATATAATGGACCAGCTGGATGGGGGATCAAAAATGCAACCGTGCTTTTGTCTGCGCCCTTCGCATACGGATATTTAAAAAATGAATCGGGAGTGCATCGCTTGGTACGGATTTCACCTTTTTCAGCTCAATCGTTGCGACATACATCATTTGCGCTTGTCGATGTGATGCCCGAATTTGTTACGCCGGATGAGGTGGCTATCAATCCTGAAGATTTAAAAATAGATTTTTTTCGGTCGTCAGGCCCAGGAGGACAGAATGTAAATAAACGTGAGACAGCTGTACGAATTACGCATTTGCCAACAGGAATTCAAGTTTCTTCTCAAGTAGAACGAACGCAGGAACGCAACCGAGAACTTGCAATGGAGCTTTTGCGGTCTCGCCTATATCGATTTGAAGTTGAACGCCAGGAAAAAGAACGCCATGGGTTACGCCAAGAGAAGATTGCCATTGAATGGGGAAGCCAAATTCGTTCGTATGTCATGCATCCGTATCAGATGGTAAAAGACCATCGAACCGAAGTAGAGACCGGAAATATTGATAAAGTTCTTGAAGGTGATTTAGATGAATTTATTCAGGCCGAATCACAGCTTATTTAAGTAAACTAAGCTTAACATGCTTAACATGCTTAACATGCTTAATTCACTTAATTTACTGACGTAATGATTCAATTCGAAAACGTATCCAAAATCTATAGTCACAATTCTATCGCGTTGAAAAACATCCAGCTTCACATTAAGCCGAAGGAGTTTGTTTCGATTGTAGGTGCCTCGGGTGCAGGAAAAACAACTCTTTTGAAACTCTTGATTCGAGAAGAGGAGCCCACTGAAGGAAAGATATTTTTGGATGGGCTAGAGGTGACGGCAGTTGATCGATCAAGTTTGCATGCCGTACGGCGTCGTATCGGCACGGTGTTCCAGGACTACAAACTTCTGCCAAGCAAAACCGCCTACGAGAATATTGCTTTTGCAATGGAGGCAGCGGGCCGTCTCGATGAGGAGATTGATGAGGATGTGCCTCAGGCGTTGGAACTTGTGGGACTCAAAGATAAAATGCACAATTTCCCTAATCAGTTATCAGGTGGAGAGAAACAACGAGTTGCCATTGCACGGGCTTTGGTCAATCGACCAGAAGTGATTTTAGCTGATGAGCTCACCGGTAACCTTGACCCAATTACTACCTGGGAGATAATTAAACTACTCCAGAAAATTAATGATTTGGGCACAACCGTTATCCTTGCAACGCACGCCAAAGACATCATCAACGCTATCGATAAGCGGGTAGTGGTTTTGGAAAAAGGAATGATTATCAGTGATGAGGAGAAGGGAAAGTATCTCGTGTAATTATTTTTTGAACCATAGAGATAAAATATGTTGGCAACCAATCTTAAAAGAGTTTTGAAAGGAGGGTTTCTAAATTTCCGAAGAAACATTTGGCTCTCCACAGTAACGGTCATGGTTATGGCCTTAGTGTTGTTTGTTTTGGGCAACCTAATTTTTTTAGGGGCGTTGGCGGGAACTCTTCTTACTTCGCTTGAATCAAAAATTGATATCAGTGTGTATTTTATGCAGGATGCATCCGAGGAGAAAATAATGGCGATGAAGCAGGATCTTGAAGCGTTGCCGGATGTTGCAGGAGTCTCGTACGTCTCGCGAGAAACCGCCTTGGCGGATTTTCGAGAGCGACACAAAGACAACGCACTGATTGCTGACGCCTTAAATGAACTTGGAGATAATCCGCTTGAGGCAAGTATCAATATCCGTGCCAAAGATCCGACGCATTATGCGGCAATTAGCGACTATCTGGTGAAAAAAAATGATCCAATTGTGGATAAGATCAATTATTTTGAAAATCAATTGGTAATAGAACGTCTCGGATCAATTCTTTCTTCAACTAGAAGTGTTGGGATTGTATTGGCCCTCTTTTTGACGTTTGTGGCTATATCGGTGGCTTTTAACACTATTCGTTTGGTTATCTATACCATGCGAGAAGAGATTGGGATTATGCGTTTAGTTGGAGCAACGGCTTGGTTTATTCGCGGACCGTTTTTGGTCAGCGGGCTTTTATATGGAGGGATTGCGGCCTTAGTAACTACACTGCTCTTCTTCCCGCTTACGTGGTTGGCAACTCCTAAACTCACGCTGCTTGTGCCGCAATTTAATCTTTTTGATTATTTTTTGGCAAACTTCATTGAATTTACTGGGGTGCTTCTAGCTGTGGGGATGCTTCTAGGTATTACTTCAAGTTCAGTAGCAATTCGAAAATATCTAAAAATATAATGCGGGAAAAAGCTCCATTGTTAGAAGAAGATTTTGAATATGATAATAAGGAGGCTCTTAGACCTGCAGTACTAAAACTTGCCGAGGTTATTAGGAGACAGAGTGCTTTAAATCATAATCATGAGGGGGAAACCCAAGAAAAACTTGCGGCCGGGGTTAGTCATGAAGAAATAGAACGAGCGAACCAGGAAAAGCGGGCAAAAATTTATAGCGAATATAATGATCTTGTGAAAAATCTTCCGGCAAACGCAATCCGCGAAGCTGAAAAACTAGCCCAGCAGGATTGAGTGGAAAAGGCAAGAAAAATGCAGTATAATAAAAACGCCTTTATAGGCGTTTTTAGGTTGCGAGGTTGCCTGCTTAAAGCAGATGATCTGGCATAAAATTATTGCGGGATCGGCTAACGGCAGGCCGTCGCCCTCTGGAGGCGAATATCTTGGTTCGAATCCAAGTCCCGCAGTCACATTGCGACCCTTACGGAGGAAGAGGGGTAACATAAAGAACGAAACAAAAATGTCAGAGAAAATTAGTACACCAGAACATCGAGATCGCCGTGCAGAATTTATGGTTCGCTTTCTGGATTTGGCGGAGCATGTGGAGTCCTTTAGAGGAAAGAAAGCCGAAGAAATCTTTGGTAGTGAAAAAGAAAGGCGGGAATTTTTACGGAATCTGGACGAATCACATTTTTTTGATTTGCTGAACGGAACGAACGGGATTCTTCGTAATAAAGAAAAAGAGGAATGGAAAATTGATGGAGAGGGCGTAGAGCTAACAGGTTTTAGCGGGAAGCAGATACCACCAAGACAAGAGGACAAAGAACCATTGCTTCAAAAAGCGTTTGAAGAGGCAAGGGTGATGAACCAGTCTGGTCGGAGCCTAGAAGATATAGCTCTGCTTCTGGCCGCTAGTATCAATGAGATCCATCCATATGCAGACGCTAACGGTCGGACGAGTCGATTCATTTATACTTTGCTCTATAAAGGCTATAGGGAAGAAACGAAAACCGAAATAAAAAATGTGCTTGGTGAGTATGGCAGAGATGTTATTGATGTTGATCCAAGCATACTTGCTAAAGAGTTGCATGATCTTCTTGCTGATGAGGTTGGCGTAAGTAATTCTGAAAAGAATCCCCAAAACATTAAAAATGTGTTCAATGATGCTCCCCTTGATAGATCACAATTTAGAGTAGAGGTTCCAGAGACACTACAGGACGAGCTCTTGTATGCAATCCGGTACGGCTCATTTTATTTGAATTTGTCGGCCTTTGTGTTTGTCCATCAATATCCGAAAATAGAGAAATATTTAAGATCTTTCCCTACTCACGCCACTATTATACTAGATAAGCTTTTGCCAGGTTTAGGAGAAGAAGATGTAAAAAATATTCTAGAAACCTACTGGAGATTAAAAAGAAGATATGCGGAGTTACTCATTGATTCCATTGCTCACCCTGAAAAGTCAGAATATACGAAAGGGGAAGCTCAATCTTTGTTAGTTCGTTTAAAGGCTGGAATAAAAATGAAACAGCAGGAGAATCAGTGATCTTATCGATACTTTCAATATAAAATAGTACACCATGCAAGATGCTAATTCTCAAAAGAGTAATTCGCTCGAAATGAAGCCAAATTTTGAGGTTGTTTACCGCGGAAAAATGTTTGAAATTGTAACATGGGAAGGAAAACCAGGAGTAAGATTCGAGGCTGCCGTTCGCGCTCCGGGAGTGCGTCTGCTTATTGAGACAGAAAAGGATGGGATAAAAGCCCTCCTTATGACGCGCGAGCTCCGGCGAGAAGCAGGAGGTCATGATTTTCGACTTCCTGGGGGAAAAGTATTTGATTCTCTTGGGGATCTTGATCGTCATCGTGAGACAGGGGAGGATATTATTCCCATAGCCATTGCGGCTGCCAAAAGAGAAGGAAAGGAAGAAGCTGGGGTTCTCAGCGGTGAATACACACTTCTTGAAATTTCCAAAGCTGGTGCCTCGGTTGAATGGGATTTGTATTATTTCAAGGTTAAGAACGCTGAAATTGGTGAGCAAGAACTGGAAGATCATGAAAAAGGAGATATCACTGTTGTCATACTTTCTGCAGAGGAAATTTTTCAAAAACTATCAATCCGAGAAATCAAAGAAGGACGAAGTGCTGATGTGTTGTGGTCATGGTTGCAAAGCAACGGATTTCTGAAGTTTGAAAAATAAGTTGAGTTGATCATTATCAAGTGATATTCCAACATTCTCAAGAATGTTGGAATGTCCTAAACACGACAGCCGGTTGTCATGTTTGATGTAAAAATTTTCTGGTACTATTACATTATAGACATGGCACAACATCTCCATACATCATTTAAAAAAATACAGACACTGCAGGATCGTATTTCTGATATGATTACGAAATTTGCTGGTTCAATGCGATTTGTGTACTTCCATTCGGTATGGTTTTTAATCTGGATTATTTTTAACCTCGGTCTTTTGGGGTCAGGTTTTGTTTTCGATCAATTTCCCTTTGGTCTGCTTACTCTGATTGTCTCGCTTGAGGCAATTTTTCTTTCAACATTTGTGATGATTTCACAAAATCAACAAGCCAAAATGGCAGAATTGCGCTCCGAGCTTGATTATGAAACTGATGTAAAAGCCGAGAAAGAAATTGAAGTTATTATGGAGACGCTGCAGCGCATTGCCCAAAACGCCAATGTTGATGTCAAAGACTTGGCAGAAAAAATTAAGATGCTTCATCAGGAAGAAAAACACTTAATAGGGCGGGAGAAAAAGACTCAAAAATCTTAGTCAAAATAATTGTCATGAAAAAACGCCGGATTACTATATTGTTAGGGGTTGGGATAGCTGTTGCTTTACTTTTGATTGGCTCATTCTTTGTATCAGGCTTTCATCGATATCATCGAGTCGCGCCTCACGGTCCGTTTGCGGCATGGCATCAGATGCACAATCGCCGTTTTACTGCTGACAATGTGGATCTTATTCGGGACTGGATGTCGTTTGATTATCTTAACTGGGCGTTTCAACTTCCGAATGACTATTTACAGGTTGAGCTTAAGATTGATGATACTGACTATCCCCACGTATCAGTCCGTTCCATGGCTGAGAAAGAAAGAATAGCTTCTTCCGTTTATCTTCACACTGTTCAGGTGGCAATTATAAAATATTTTGCTCAAAACCCTTCTCAATGATTATAAGTTTGTTCAATTGGCTGCTTGGGTCTTTCCTTTCTTTTGTACTACTTTATAAATATCTCGGGCTATTTGTAATTGCATTTATTGGTGCTCTTGTCCTGCCAGTGCCTTCAAGTACCACACTTGCGGCAACGAGCGCTTTTGCTTCTCAAGGGTATTTGAGTTTTCCTTTGGTACTGGGGGTAGCACTTGCTGGAAATATTTTGGGTGATGCAATCGGGTATCTTCTTGCGTATCGCTTTGGTCAAAAAGTTCTATCTAAGATTGGATTTGCAAGACTACTTAATTCACCCGGCTACCATAAGTTACAAAGACATATTGAAAATTTTTCCGCCTCCTTGATTTACTTTACTCGATTTTTAACAGAGGTCGGTCCAGCCGTAAATATTCTTTCCGGTATCACGAAAGTTCCAGCTCGAACTTTTTTTATTTATGATATTCTAGGGGAGACGTCATATGTGCTTCTTTATGGAGCAGTTGGTTATTTTCTCGGTTCGCAGTGGGAAAATAATATCGGGTTTCTAGCAGAAGCTGGTTTGGTCATGGCATCCTTGGGATTTCTGTCTATGCTTATCCAAGTAGGAATTTATCGCCGCCGACACAAAAAGAATTAAACGAAGTATTTTTATGAAACGAGATGAGGGTTTTCATGAGTACATAATGAATGATATTTTTATCAGCTTTGCCGGAATCAAATCGCGAGCTATGTTTGGTGGCTGGGGGATTTACAAAAACGGAATTATTTTTGCCATTATTGCTGACGGGACGCTCTATTTTAAGGTGGATGAGAGCAATAAGGATGATTACCTAAAAAACAAGAGCAAACCCTTTACGTATACGATGCCCAGTGGCAAGAAAGTGTCTATGTCATATTGGGAACTCCCTCAGGAGATAATGGAAGATCAAATTGAATTAGAGAAATGGATTGCCAAATCAATTAAAATAAGTCAATCGAAAAAGAAACTAAAAAAACATAAAAAATGAAAAAACCGACCACAAGAACCATAAAACAAATTATTGTATTTCAGGCTGAACAAAAGATGAGGAGGGAACACCATAGTTCTATTACGAAATAATAAATAAGTTATGTCAATTTCTGGTATACTGCTTTCGTTGCGTCATTTTGACTTTACCGGTTTCATTCAAACCGCTGGTCTTTTGGGTATTTTTTTCATTGTGTTTGCGGAGTCCGGATTGTTTCTGGGGTTTTTTCTTCCCGGAGATTCTTTGCTGGTAACTGCTGGACTTTTGGCTTCACAAGGCTATTGGAATATTGCAGCTTTAATTATTGTCTGTTTCATAGCGGCTGTATCAGGGGATAGTTTTGGCTATATGTTTGGCAAACGAGTAGGACAAAAGCTTTTTTCAAAAAAAGATTCTTTTTTGTTTAATACAAAAAACTTACACAAAGCAGAGCTTTTTTATAAACGACACGGAGCGATGACAATTGTGTTTGCTCGATTCATTCCAACCGTGCGTACTTTTGTTCCCATAATGGCTGGTATCGCCGACATGGATTATTCGGTCTTTTTGTTTTATAATGTGGCAGGTGGATTTTTCTGGGCTGTGGGTCTGCCGTTGCTAGGGTATTATCTCGGAAAAGTAGTCCCTAGTATTGATCGGTACATTCTGCCTCTTATCGGTGGTATCATTATAACCTCTTTTCTTATTCCGTTGGTGATAGGCCGCGTAGTTAAAAAACGCCCTTAAATATTGATCTTTGTCGCTCATGCAATTTATACTTTTTCGAACATTGCCCTCTACGCTAAAAGTTAATTAAACATTTATCTTACTCATCTAAGGTTGGCACGAGTTTCTTGACTCTATAAAGTTCGCTCGTGCATACACACAAAATAAAATGGTACAAGTAGGAACACTGGCTCCCCAATTTTCAGATATAACAACCTATCGGGAAGGAAAATTTATTAAAATTTCGCTTTCGCAGTTTTCCGGCAAGTGGGTAATTTTATTTTTCTATCCTCGGGATTTTACTTTTGTCTGTCCGACAGAGATTGAAGAATTTAGTCGCTTGGAAAAAGAATTTGAAGCCCAATCTGCGGTGATCCTTGCCTGCTCAACCGACAGCGAATGGTCACACAAAAACTGGTTTGAACGTGATCTAAAGGACGTACGTTATCCAATTCTTGCCGATACTACCCACGAGGTCTCGCGTTCCTATGATGTGCTAGGGGCCGATGGGGCAGCGTTGCGCGGGACATTTATTATCGATCCTGAAGGAATTTTGCGATGGGCTATGGTCTCTGGCAATTCGGTGGGGCGATCGGTAAAAGAAGTGTTGCGGGCGTTGAAAGCCTTGCAAACTGGAGAATTGTGTCCCGTAGAGTGGGAGCCGGGGAAAGATACACTCGGAGTAGCATAATGAAGCCGAAAAATAAATAAACGCTGAATTATAAGACTGAATATTGAACATGATGTTCATAATTCATAATTCATAATTCATAATTCAATTTTGCGGGAAGTATATTTAGATCATGCAGCGACAACGTATCTTGATCCTCGAGTAAAAGAGGCCATGGATTTTTATTGGGAAAAAGAATTTGGGAATCCCTCGAGTTTGTATCGAGCGGGCAGACACGCCAAAGACGCCTTGGATCAAGCACGTACAACTATTGCGCAAATTTTTAATGCTAAACCCGAAGAGCTCATTTTTACTGGCGGAGGGACTGAGGCAATTAACTTAGCGATTTTTGGAGTGGCACGAATGCATACGTCTACGACAAATACTAAAGGACATTTAATAACATCCAAGATAGAACACCATGCAGTACTTCACTCTATGGAGGCGCTCCAAAAGGAGGGGTTTGAGATAACATATGTTAATGTTGATGAGTATGGATTAGTTAATCCCGAAGATGTTGAAAAAGCGCTACGTCCTGATACAATTCTTGTTTCAGTGATGTATGCTAATAATGAGATTGGAACTATTGAACCAATTGAAGAGGTCGGAAAAATTATTCGACAGGCCCGAGAGCAACGAAAGACAGCTGGAAATCAAACTCCTCTTTTTCTTCATACTGACGCGTGTCAGGCAGCCGGAGCGCTCACTCTGGATGTGCAAAAACTTGGGGTGGATCTTTTGGCTATCAATGGCTCAAAAGTGTATGGCCCCAAAGGAGTTGGATGTCTTTATGTACGAAAAGGCGTTCGTTTAAAACCCATTATTTATGGTGGAGGACAAGAAAATAACTTACGCTCGGGAACTGAAAATGTGCCGGGGATTGTTGGTCTTGCAAAAGCCCTTGAAATTAGCCAAAAAGAGCAACGAGAAGAAAACGAACGACTCACCAATTTGCGTAATTATTTTATTGAAGAAGTAATGAAGAGAATCCCCAAAGTTGTTTTAAATGGCCATCCTGAAAAAAGACTTCCTAACAATGCCAATATGTCGATTTTAGATATTGAGGGTGAAGCAGTTGTTTTATATCTTGATGCCAAAGGTATTTATACCTCAACCGGATCGGCCTGTACTTCGACAACTCTGGACCCCTCACACGTGATTTTGGCGATTGGCCGGCCATATGAGTATGCCCATGGCTCTATGCGATTTACGTTGGGTAAGAGGACAACGAAAGAAGATTTGGACTATGTTCTAGACGTTTTGCCCAATGTTGTAGAAAAACTTCGCCAGATTTCCCCCGTAAGAATGGAAGTGGGACAAGACACCGTTTCGCACCCTGAAGCATTCGCCGGACAAGGATCGAAAATTAAAGTCGGAGGGAAAAATTATAAATAAAAAAAGAGGGCTTACGCCCTAATATCCGATCTTTGTTACTTCTGTTGAGTTTGGAGCATAATCTCCTTTTGATCCTCTGGGCGGGGGACTGTCAACCCATCGACGCATAAAGAGGGATACTGCTAGTATATCCTCAGGATCAGAGGATTCTGAGGCCGCTCTTCTTAGTAATAGATTACGTTCTTGACGTAGCACTGCCATCTGTTCCAGCGTGAAGGTTACTCTAAAAGTTCTAAATTCTGACTCTAAATCTGTTGATCGGGCTCCAGGAACCTCAAGTGTAAATATCCTTTTACCCGCAACTTCACGTAGCTTTACCTCGAAAGTAGGCATAATAAACCAGTTGTGAACTTCACCTATATTAAATACTCTTAAGCCAAAAGTCAAGTAATCGTGATTACCATGACTGAGGTATGGAGTTCGTTGCCAAGAAGCAGTACGATACTTTTAAGTAGACCCATTTACTTTGTCTACTAAAAAAAGCGAAAGAAAAAAGGGGCTTGTACACCCCATTGCCCCCATTGTTATTGTCTTATTGCTTCCACAATAAACTGGTCGTCGATTCCCATTTCTTTCCTTATGTACATCGCAACGATCTTTCCGGGCTGATCATGGTCGGTTGTAGTGTGGGGATAGTGGGTACAATTGGCAGCGTGCATTTTCCTTAGTATCTGTGGATCCACGGGAACAGACCATCTGAGAAGAATTTTAGGACTTATCGTTAGGTCGTTACGGCTCTGCAACACGGGTACCCACACGGAGATCCTAAAAAACATAAGTCCTCACTAAAAGTAGCTTAAACCATTATACATAGATTATAAAATATGTCAAGTGAAATCAATAATCCCAAAATAGATACGAGTGCTGATGTGGTTAATCAATTCACCGGAGAGAAGTGGTATTATACCGATATCGTCAAAGAACATTTTTTTAATCCCAAGAACTTGATGCTAGAGGATCCGGATGAGTCGCAGTACCAGGCCGTTGGTATGGTGGGTAGCCCTGCATGTGGGGACATGATGAAAATGTGGTTGAAAATAGATTCAGATGAGCGCGTTAAAGAAATGAAATGGCGCACATTTGGATGCGGGTCAGCGATTGCCGCAACTTCGATGTTTAGCGTGATGGTTACCGAAAATGGGGGATTGCTGCTTGATGATGCACTAAAAATAAAACCTCAACATATTATGGAGCGCTTGGGTGGGCTGCCGAATCGCAAAATTCATTGTTCGGTTTTGGCTGATAAGGCCTTTCGCAAAGCCGCCAATGAGTTTTTTCGTACTACAGAACAGTATCAGCGTGTTACAAAAGAGGGAGCGCGAGTGATCGATGAGAAACTTAACATCACCGATAAGGACATTGAAGAAGCAGTTCTCGAAGGAGCGGTGGATCTGGAAAGTGTTCAGAAAAAATTAAAAGTGGGCGTTGGTTCGCCCGAAATTATTACTGAAGTTGAGCAATTAATTAGGTTCTACAAAGAAAAATATTATGGATAAGGAGCGATTTAGGGGTCGTGTCGAATTACTTTCTGATGCGCCAATAGAACCAAATGAATCTAAAAAGAAGGAGCTGCTAGAAAAAGCAGATGAACTTTTGAAACTAAGAGCCCGTGGACGGGGAAGAGTTGTTGAGGGAGAAATTATATCCTTTAAACAAAGGTTGGAATTTCTTAATGAAACTGGGCAAAAACGCAAGTTAACTTCAGGCGAGCAAGCAGAATTTGATGAACTTGACTTACGAGTAAATGGACCGCATAGCGAACGAAATAGACTACGCAAATAGTTATGGATGATCAATCAATTCAACCGCCAGTTCCCGATCCACAAAAAAAACCTTTGAAAATTGGCAAAATTGTGGTTGATCGCAATCTTTGTATTGGGGCGGCCTCATGTATTGCAGTGGCACCCGGTGTATTTGAACTTGATGCTGAAAATAAAGCCGTAGTTTACAATGACAAAGGAGCGGATGATGAGACTATACTGCTCGCTGCCAAAAGCTGTCCGACCCAAGCAATTTTAATTTTTGACGAGGAGGGAAATCAGATATTTCCGTAAAAGAAAACCTAAAACTCCAAGCACTAAACTCTAAATCCTAAACAAATCCCAATGTTCAAAAGCTTCAAATTCAAAACACGTTTTAGTATTTAGTATTTGTTTAGAGTTTAGATATTAGAATTTAATTATAAGTTTATGCGTGAACAACAACCATTAAAATATACACAACTTGAAGGGATCTCGGAAAAACAACTTAAAGAACATCATGATGTTTTATACGCAGGCTATGTTAAGAAATGGAATGAGATTCAGGAAAAATTAATATCAGTTGATCGCACAACCCCCAATGCGACTTTTTCTGATCTTCGGGAACTGAAAGTGGAAGAAACTTTCGCACTAAATGGTATTAAATTACACGAGGGGTACTTTAGCAATATGGTTGGAGGAGGAAACGAACCATCGGGCTTAATTAAAGAATGGATTGAAAAGGACTTTGGGTCGTACGAGGCATGGATGACTGATTTCAAAGCTATGGGAATAGCAGCACGGGGGTGGGTTATTCTTTCTTTTGATCTTGAGGATGGAAAACTTTATAATATTCTGTGTGATTCTCACAACCAAGGTGGAGTCTGGAATTCAGTTGCTCTTTTTATCATGGACGTTTATGAGCATGCTTACTTCGTTGATTTTGCGACGGGACGCAAGGCCTATATTGATGTGTTTTTCAAGAATCTGGATTGGGAATACGTAAACACCCTTATCAGTCGGTTCCATTTAGAGAATTTTAGAAAATGATCGAACCGAGTAGTAGAATTTCGACTGCCGCGCGGCGGCAAGCTAGATTGTCGAAATTCACTACCCGGCTAGCAAAATTTAATGGTAGAAGAAATCAAAAATGCTTTAGAAGAGATTCGCCCCATGTTAGCCATGCACTTGGGAAATATTGAATTTGTAAAATACGAAGAGAACAAAGTGTTTGTCCGTTTTCTGGGGACGTGTCGGGGCTGTCCTTTGTCTCAATTAACTTTGAAAGCCGGAGTGGAGGAGCTTGTTCGTATGCGAGTACCTGAAGTGACTGAAGTTGTGGCAGTTTGAGTTACATCTTCAGTGTTGAATCATAAAATACAAAGTCACGAACCTATGCGAACACCGCAAACAATGCAACACAAAACAATTCTTAGTCATTCGTGATGTTCGCATGTAATTAGTATCGTTCGTATTGCATTCTTATGGAGAATCAACCAACAACACGTCAATTGGTAATTTTTACTGTTGTTTTAAGTTTTATTGTCTCTGTCATTGGGACCATTCTTGCAACCGGTATTTTGGGACCCGCTTTGGGGGGAGGCGAGGGCTCTTCTCCCTTTGTCTTTAATCGTCCGAAAGTTCAAACTCAAAAGACAACTGAAATTCTGCGCCAAGACGAGCTGGTTGTAAAAACAGTAGAACAGACTTCGCCAGCTGTCGTCAGTATTGTGGCGAGCAAAGATGTTCCCGTAATTGAACAATTTACTGTTCCGTTGGGAGGGGGGATCTTTGGAGATGACTTTGGTATTCCACAGTTTCGTCAAAAAGGAACCAAAAAACAGAATATTTCCTCGGGAAGTGGGTTTATTATTGGAAGCGACGGCCTTATTCTTACCAATAAACATGTGGTTATTGATACAGCCGCAGAATATACGGTCCTGCTCAACGATGGCAGAAAAAAAGTTGCCAAAGTGTTGGCTCGTGATCCGGTTGAGGACTTAGCTATTCTCAAAATTGATGGATCAGGCTATCCCACCCTACAGTTAGGTGATTCTTCAAAGATAAAAACTGGTCAAACGGCTATTGCTATCGGAAATACATTGGGGGAATTCCGTAACACGGTGTCAGTGGGGGTTGTCTCCGGCTTGCAGCGTTCGATTGAAGCACAAAGTACCGAAGGGACTGAATCTTTGCAGGAACTAATTCAAACTGATGCAGCAATCAATCTGGGCAATTCCGGAGGACCACTGCTCAACCTTTCGGGAGAAGTAATTGGGATAAATACAGCAGTGGCTCAAGGTGCTGAGAATGTTGGCTTTGCGATCCTTATTAATAAAGCCAAACGAGATATTGATAATGTTAAAAAATTAGGACGGATTGTCTATCCGGTGTTGGGAGTGCGCTATGTCATCATTACCAAAGATTTAGCTGAAAAAGAAAAGTTAGGAAAAGATTTCGGAGTTCTTCTTCTTGGTGATGCAAACACTCCTGCTATTGTCCCCGGTGGTCCGGCCGAAAAGGCAGGACTTAAAGAAAGAGACATTGTTTTTGAACTTAACGGGGAGCGAATAGACATGGATCACTCTCTTGCCACTCTTATCCAAAAACATCAAGTTGGAGAAGAGGTACGACTTAAGGTGCTCCGAGATGGCAAAGAATTGGAGGTGAAAGCTAAGCTTGAGGAGAGGAAGTAGGTGTGCTGAATGTGTGCATGAAGCTACTTGACGGTAAGCTTCATGAGGTATAGAAAAAAGATAAGCTTCAAGAGGGTAAATATGTCTCTTTGCGCCTCGTGTGGATTGCAGCTTTCGGGGGAATCAGCTCTTTGTCCTCACCACCATGCGATATACGGCGACGACTGGGCTACTGCCAACCGCATCATGTGTGATTTCTTCCACCGCAAGATCGTCCCAGCGCGACTTAACCCAAAAGAACGAGACGATGATTTCTGGTCTCACACAGACGAAGCTGCATAACTAAAGGGCTTTTAGCCCTTTTAATTTTATTCTTATCCTGTTTTCGTACATTTCGTTTCAGCTTTAATCCCGCACCTATTCTAGACTGCTGCACGTGTTTCCATCAGAGTTTGAGGAAAACCCGTATTATCTTCCAATTTTCTTTATATATCTCGTTCCTCCATGGCAGCAAGGAAACGGTCTAGAATAGGTGCGGGACAGGCTTGATTTTACTCAAATTTTTTGCTATAATTCAGTTATAATTATATTTAAGAGAGCTAAAGATTTTGAGACAATAGCTAGACTGTTCATATATTATATATAGTGTAGATATAAGTAGAAAACCTTTTAATGAGCAACTGACGATCGAAGCATTTTCTTGATTCGGCAATTGAGAGGCGAGTTGGCATGGTTCCCAGCTTTGCTGGGACAACTCGCCGATCATTAGTGAGCGAGTCGCAGGACGAGCGATACGTGCCGAGCAAGAAGATGCTGAAGACCGTTATAGCGAATACCCAATGCCCCCATTTCAACAATTCACCATCAAAGCCCAAGAAGCATTAAAAAAAGCGCATGACCTAGCGCTTGAACGATCCCATCAACAAATTGATGTGTTGCACTTGCTCGCATCCCTCATTTTACAAGAAGAGGGGACGGTTGATGCAATCTTAGAAAAACTCGAAACAGACATTCCGACCTTTATCGATAAACTGCTTGAGACACTGGATACCATGCCTCGAGGAGCTATGATTTCAACCCCGCTGGGGCAGATTTATCTTACTCAGGATCTAGCCAAAGTGATTGAGCAAGCCCATCGAGAAGCAGCTCAACTCAAAGACGAATTTATTTCGACGGAACATCTTTTCTTGTCCCTTTTGGAAATTGCCTCACGTGCAAAGGACATGCTTGAAAAAGAAGGATTAAATAAAGAGATTGCCTTACGTGCTTTGGCTGAACTTCGCGGTGGGCAGCGCATTACTGATCCTGAACCGGAGACAAAATACAATGTCCTTGAGAAATATGCTCGGAATCTAACAAGGCTTGCCCGACAAGAGCGACTGGATCCCGTAATCGGCAGAGAAGAGGAAATTCGGCGGGTCATGCAGGTTCTTTCGCGGCGTACTAAAAATAATCCGGTTCTGATCGGAGAAGCTGGGGTTGGAAAGACTGCGGTTGTGGAAGGTTTGGCGCAACGAATTGTGTCTGGAGATGTCCCCGAAACGCTAAAAGACAAAGAACTTATTGCGATTGATTTAGCGGCAGTGGTTGCTGGTACCAAATATCGAGGAGAGTTTGAGGATCGCCTGAAAGCTATTCTGCGGGAACTTGAACGATCCGGCGGAAAATTTATTATTTTCATTGATGAGTTACACACTCTCGTTGGAGCTGGTGCGGCCGAAGGCGCAATTGATGCCTCAAACATGTTAAAGCCTGCATTGGCACGTGGAGAATTACACGCGGTTGGTGCAACCACCCTCAAAGAATATCAAAAATATATTGAACGAGACGCGGCACTCGCGCGTAGATTCCAACCCGTCTATGTTGAGGAGCCAAGTTCGGAGGATGCAGTTTCAATTTTACGGGGACTAAAAGCAAAATACGAAGCACATCACGGCGTTCGTATTACTGATGCGGCTTTAGTATCGGCCGTTGATTTATCTTCTCGATATATAACTGAACGTTTCCTACCAGATAAAGCCGTGGATCTTATGGATGAGGCTGCCTCATCCTTGCGACTTGAAATGGATAGTCTTCCCAAAGATCTTGATGAGACACGGAGAAAAATAATGACACTGGAAATCGAACGCGAAGCGTTAAAAAAGGAAACAGACCGCAAATCCAAAGAACGGTCGCGCACAATCGAAAAAGAAATCAGTCAAATGCAAGACAGCACCAAAGAACTTGAGGAGTCATGGAAGCTTGAGAAAGAAACTATCACTGAAATTCGCGCACTCAAAAAAGAAATGGATCAGCTCAAACAAGAGTCTGATATAGCAGAGCGATCCGGAGACTTTGGAAAGGTTGCGGAATTGCGTTATGGAAGAATTCCGGTCGGTGAGAAAAAACTCCACGAGGCAGAAAAGCAATTAATAAAATTACAAAACTCTCGTCACCTTCTCCGTGGTGAAGTTACCCAAGATGATATTGCAACAGTGATCGCGCGCTGGACTGGTATTCCGGTTACAAAAATTATTGAGACTGAAAGCTCACGTCTTATTAAACTTGAAGACGAATTGAAAAAACGAGTTATTGGTCAAGACGAGGCGATTGGGAAAATTGCCAATGCGGTACGACGTTCACGCGCGGGAATCAATGAAGAAAACAAACCCATTGGTTCATTCATGTTTTTGGGTCCAACAGGAGTTGGAAAAACGGAACTTGCAAAAGCACTCGCCGAATTTTTGTTCACTGACGAGAAATCTCTTATCAGAGTCGACATGTCTGAATATATGGAGCGACACGCAATTTCAAAATTTATCGGATCGCCTCCCGGATATGTTGGGTTTGAAGACGGAGGACAACTTACCGAACTCATTAAGCATCGTCCGTATGCAGTGGTATTGTTTGATGAAATTGAAAAAGCACATCCAGAAGTTTTTAATATACTTTTACAGATTCTTGATAACGGACGACTCACGGATGCCAAGGGTAGAACAGTCAACTTCAAAAATACCATCATTATCATGACGTCAAACATCGGAGGCGAATATGTACAAGAACTCGGAAGAATTGGATTTATGGGTGAGGACGAAGATACACGAGAAAGAAAAGAAGGAGATATGAAAGACAAAATTAGAAAATCACTTGAGAGAAGTTTCCGCCCTGAATTTTTGAATCGTTTGGACGAATTAATTATTTTCTCGTCTCTCAAGCCAGAAGTCATTCAGCAGATTGTTTCAATTCAGCTTGAGCGAGTTGAGAAGCGAATGGCGCATCGAGATATTGTGGTAACATTTACGACAGAGCTAAAAAACTTTATTGCACAAAAAGGGTATGATCAGCAATATGGTGCGCGTCCCCTGAAGCGCGCCATACAGACTTACATCCTTGATTTGGTTGCGCAAAAAATTATTGGCCGAGAAATTGGAGCAGGGGATGCAATTTTGCTTGATGTACACAATGGAGAAATAGTTTTAAGTAAAACGCTCAGAAAAACTAATAACAGAAAGACAGTTGCTGTGGCAAATAGTAAATAGACAACTACATAAGATTGAAAAACAAAAGCGGAGAAAAATCTCCGCTTTTGTTTTTGATCGCTTCATATGTTTATCAATGTTTATGAAGTCGTTTACGAGAAAAAGAAAAGCGACCCCTAGAGGAGTCGCTGGTTTGTTGGAGATGGTGCGCAAAGCGCGTGTAAAGGATCAATGTGCTTGAACGGTCACGTAAGTCAATGATTCAATATAGATATTCGCTCTATAGCGTTGAGCCGTAGCTCGAGGGGATCAGAACTCACGTAAATGTTCAATACAATGATTATCTACTTGTTTGACATTTGCAGCAACTCAAGTTATCCACACCCGCTCGCTAAGCCAAATTTCGAAATATAATTTGAAACACGATTCGTCCCGCCAGCGCGGGACTCACTAAGCATACGGCGATTTGCTCCGACTGATGTCGGAGACCATGCCAAATCGCCTCCTGATTGTTTCAAATTATATTTCTCATTCGACCTGCTCGCTAAAAAATTTTCTCAAGGTAGTGCTGTGCACTTTTTTAAAATATTTTTTTTCTCACTTTTTCTGAAATCGTGGAAACTTAAACGCAGAAGGGCAAATATCTTTTAAGGGACACAAGTCACATCGCGGATTTTTGGCAGTACAAATTGCACGGCCATGTTCGATAAGTAAATACGTAAATTTAAACCAATCTTTTTTTGGAACAAGAGTCATGAGCTCTTGTTCTATTTTTACTGGATCGTTTGATTTTGTAATCCCTAGTCTTTGCGAAAGCCGACGAACGTGTGTATCAACTGCTATTCCTTCTGAAATTGCATAGGCATTTCCCAAAACTACATTGGCGGTTTTGCGAGCGACACCGCGCAGTGTAAGCATCTCCTCCATTGTTTTGGGAACCTCTCCGTTAAATTTTTCTTTTAGAATCTTTGCAGACTCCAAAATACTTTTTGCTTTGGCGCGATAGAATCCAGTTGACTTAACCATCTGCTCAAATTCTTTTGGATCTGCGCGGAGGTAATCATTGAGCGTGCGATATTTTTTAAATAACTTTGCAGTTACTTCGTTTACCTTTTTGTCGGTGCATTGGGCCGAAAGAATGACCGCAACTAAAAGTTCCCAGTTGTTTGAAAAGTTAAGGATCATTTTGGCATTGGGGTACTTTTTCTTGAGACGTTTTATTATCTCTTTGGTGTGTTCTTTTTTCACAGGATTAATAACTTTTTCTTTGCTTAATAACGAAATATCTTTAATCTTTTTAATATACCAATTATGAGAACGAGTGCAATAAGATGGAAGTTTTTCTTTCGTTGACGAAATAAAAAAATAGTGCTATTTTTGTTTGAGTTCATTAGCATGATTAAATGCAAGAACGTACTGAATGGGGTCACCGGTTTATTTGGAACAACGAACATGCTGGTTGGGAAAGCACATCGGGGAATAAAGTAGTTGTTCTTCCTCCAAGTGCATCTGAAAAACATTGGCGACTTGCTGTAGCTCATCTCGAACAAACTTACGATTTTTCTGGAGAAGATGCTGAGAGAAGGGCCTTTTGTGTTGCAGAGGGTTATACCAGACAACCATTATCATAACTCCGCATGGCTCTAGCCTGCGGTTTTTTTCACAAAGCATTTAATCTCTTATATCTATTATTTTACAGTCGGATAAGATATAGTAACCCTAGAATTTAATATTAATTTAAGATAATCTATGAAAAATAAAGTTTTTATCTTTGCGGGAGTAGTTCTTTTGTTGGTCGGACTGTGGACATATACGCGAGCAGTAGGGGATGAGATCTCGATTTGTGTTACTAAAGCCGGAGTAACTCATGTCGTTGGTGATGGATTTAAGCGTGCCGACTGTAAGAAAAACGAGACTCTGTTAACATGGAATGTCCAAGGCCCGAAGGGAGATAAGGGTGATCAGGGAATTCAAGGAGAACAAGGCTCTATAGGGTCTCAGGGGCCGGTCGGCCCGCAGGGAGAACCCGGATTGCCTGCTCAACATGGAGCTGGTAATATTGCGTTCATATCTAGTATCTCGGGTGACTTCTTATTAAAAACTGATGGCACTGTATGGGGGGCATTTAGAGGTAATGTTCCATATACTCAAATACAAGGTAACGGAGATGGTGTGGGGAATGTTCCAGTTCCAGTAAGTGATATTGTCGTCTGGCAGTATAACAAGCTGATTGATAAAAATGGCAATTATTGGTTCATAAGTCTTGGCAACGTACAAGGTGGCTGGCATAATTTAGGGCCTCTACCGTAGATAAATTCTATTATAGTAACAGGTCTTCAAAATGCTCGCATGGCCACTCGAAATTAGAGAACAGTAATAATAAAAAATATTGTTGGGTGATCAACACTTAATCCGACGGTAGGCAAAACAAAAAACCCGCCCATAAGCAGGGTTTTTGTTTTTATTACTCCACTGTACTTTTATTTGCTATAGCTGGTAAAAGTACATGGAAGTTTACGGTATAAATTTTGCAAGAAGAAAATCCTGCGTGTTGTTCTAAAATTAAAATTAGAGAGCAGTGAGAATCTCTCAACCCTTACCTCATTTTTGCATGATGACTTGCGTATGGATTTATGCTTGGCACTCTGAGAAAAGAGAGCCATGTGTATCATGATATTGACAATAAAAGCCAGCTTGCTCTAGTGAACATACTAAATGTGAAAAGCATCCTACATGGGTGCTTTTCTTTTTTCGAGATAAATAATTACGGTATAAGATCAGCAGGAAGAAAATGCAGTTCGTTGTTCTTAAAAAATAGTTCTCCTTGCTTGTTGACGGTCGAAGACCCAATTCCCTGAATTACAATAAGGTATTTTTTATTGAAGAAATATTCCGATGTTAAGCAAATCAGAGGGAACAAAATCTTGAGTATTGTTCTCAAAAAGTATTTCTCCTGTTTTAGAAACTGTTGAATTAATTCCTTGAATTCCGGTTTTGTTATTTATGAAGCGGGTATTTTCAATTACTGGTGAAGAGTTATTAAGCAAAAGTCCGTATGACTCTGTGCTAGGCTCCCGGTGGTTGATAATTGTGGAATTTTTAATAGTACTCGATGAGTTTTTGAGTGATATTCCTACAAGATAATTATTATCAATTGTAGAATCCTCAAGGGTTATGGAGGTGTCCTCAACAACTATTGCTCCATGGACGGGAAAGAAAAGATTATTGATTCCACCAAATCTAATCACACTGTGTTTGATAATCGAAGAAGTTGCTGTCGGTCCAAAATAAATTCGATTCCAATCTCCGGCGCTCGGTGTGTCAATAGAGTTATTGGTGTCGGTACAACCTTGAGGTAGATCGCATGCATCATCTTTTAGCGAAGTAAATAGAATTTTTTTATCTTCTTCTCCAGTTGCATTTAATATCCCGGCGATCTCAAGAGAGCTCGACGGTTTCATTTTAAGTATAGTTCCTGGTTTGATGGTAAGAGTTTTTCCCTCGGGTACGGTGATGCCATTGATCACATATGGTAAGTCAGGCTCAAGAGTATAGTTGTCAGATATAAATCCATCAAAGTCAATTCCGTTGGTACCGTTATTGGTAGCTGTGTTTTTGTTAAAAGTCGGAAATAGTCCCACAACTTCTATTGCTGATTGTGTATTTTTATTAAATGTATTTCCTTCGATTTTTGGTTTTCGTATTTTATCATCACCAGTCAGGCGAGCTCCAAAAGTATTTTCTTCAAAAACATTATCGAGAATATCAACGGTACTGTGAGAAGTACCGAGACCGGAGCTATCTCTGTTATTGAAGGTTTTATTTTTTCTAATAATATTTGAGTCTAGGACTCCGGTTGAATTGTTGAAAATAATTCCATACGCTCCGGATTCTTCGATTACAGAATTTTTTATTGTGGCTTGACTATCATCAACTCTCATAATTGCCCAGCCAGTATTGCCCAAATCAGGAATACCGCCGAAACGAAATATAGTATGATCAAGTGTTGCTTGGGTATTTTTAAATTTCAGAAAATGCCAATCACCCGGAGCTGGTGTTGTGCTGGTCGCATCTTTATTGGTATCTCCACCAAATTCGTCATCTCGGATTGAAGTAAAGACAATCGGTTTTTCGCTCGTTCCTTCAGCTTTTAATGTGCCTTCTATGGTCATCGAAGCCGACTCAAAAAACTTTATAACTGTTCCGGGTTCAAGTGTTAATGTAACTCCTTGTGGCACCAAAAAAGAGGATGGGATAACAAAGGGCCCATCTTCAGCTTTTAGAGTTTTGTCCGCGGCCATTCCTGTACCGGAACTATCAATAAGATAATTAATACTATTGCGTTGACCAGGCGTTCCTTGGATGGCAAGTCCGTCGGCATTTTTCCCATTTACAAAAACCCCAGAAGCACTTCTCCAATTATTTTTATCTGTCCCCGATGCATAAGGATTGAAACGTTCCATGGTTGCATGGGAAATACTGTCTCCAGCGCACCATCCTGAACATTCGCTCACGGCGGGCGTCTGGTCAATTATTTTTTCTTGATACTCGAGAGCAAGCACTTCACCAGAGTTTGAGAGTCCTGCTCCTTGACCGCTTCCGAATGAGGCAATCAGCGAGGCGGAGACGTCAGAAACTGTTGTGTCATCACTTCTTTCTATGAGATAAAACCCTCGAGCAGGGATGGTGCCGGCAAGATTAATAGCGGGTTTGTTATCGGTGAGTGAGCGAAGTTTAAAACCCGTGAGGTTTATGGCTTTGTGGGTTGGATTAAAAATTTCCACCCACTCATCCTGACTTTTTGAAGCTGAAGTTCCTGCCCAGGCGATTTCATTGATAACAACTGGTCGTAAACGAAATTCTACGGTTTTGCTTAACGAGCTTAAATTGCCATTGCGATCTATCGCGCCCACTTTAAATGTATATATCCCTTCTTTCGGTACTATATAGGTAGTTGAGGTTGCCGACGTTGTTCCATTGATAAAATCTGAGCAGCTATTTTCCGATGTGCACTCGAGTATAAAATGGTCAAGGTCTTCTGAATTTGAGAACCACTTAAGCGAAATGTGGTTGTCTACTACAAGGCACTCCTCTTGAGAAAGAGATTGACTGCACTCGTCAACAGAAAATTCAAGGTGTGGAGCTGAAGTATCGATAGTGGGTGGAGTGGTCGTTGCGTGTGTAGAAGAGGATGACTCCGCAGGTGGGGGATTTATGCTGGGTCCGGAGGGAGAAGTAGAGAAGAGTACGGTAGCGTTTTCAACGGGATTGGCTCGACTACTGGTGTCGACTGAAATAGTTTGGCTTGAGGGGGGTGCCGCATGTGGGGGAGCGATGGAGGGTTGGGCGGGAGGTTGTGATTGGGGCGTGGGTGATTGTTCTGAATTTCTTTGAAAAAGTATAGGTGCCGATACAATGGAAATACTGTTGCGTTGAACAAGTGGAAGATCCACGAGTGGGTTAGGGGAAGCAGTAAACGTTGAGGGAATCTCGGAATTTTCTACACTTTTGTGCTCTGACGGTTTTGTACTATAAAAAATACCGGCTAGGTTGGAAAAATCTTGTTTCAGGCCAGCGACCTTCTTTCCGAACCAAGAGCGATTCTTATCATAAAGAACTTTGGTTTGCTTTTCTTTCTCAACCTCGTCAAAAAATAATTTAACTACACCAGCCCCGTGAAGTACTGCCTGTTTTGATAAGAGGTTCCAGTAGTCGTTGAGGATGAGGTTATCGTTGTCATCAACCACATAAGAGCATTGAGGCTCGAATGATTTTTCAGGAAGTTTTAATGCTAGTCGATAAGTTCCCGTTATGTCATAGACAAAACTATAAATTTTATGATCACTTAACAGCTCCCTTTTTATAATTTTTATTTGCGGAGATTCATAAATATGTTGACAAACCGAGTCCCTACTAAAAAAATTTGTATTTGAGTAGGTTGCCAGACTATCGAAATAATTTCCTAAGTTTCCCAAAATGATAGGTTTTTCGTTTTGGAACTCGATACTAATATGCTTTGGATCGAATTTTTTTGTCCACATCTCGTACGGACTTCCCATATCTAAGATTGGAGGATGAGGATCGTTGCGAGTGTGATCCGGTACGCTAGAGTCTTCCAATAAGTGAAGGACATGCCCAAGTGCAAGCAACCCTCTTTTTTTGTTACCCCAAGCGTAGTCATAAACTGCTCGATTCCATGAATAGTCATCTGTTCCACTGAAATAATCACTAAAAATCCCCGCGGTCGTACTTCCGCCTAAAACTCCTCGTTGTGAGTCAATATCTTCGGCCCAGTCTTTTGAACTTTCCCAATATGATTTTGCAGCAGACCCTATAAGAGCAAAATCATTATTTTGAGGAAAAGCGTTATTTTCAAGAACCAGTCCACGTTTATAGACAGGATCATAAAAATGTCGTAGCCAGCGCGGATCTTTATCCTCCTCCGTACTGCCCAACATTATGGAACTGGCATCATCAGAATTTATGTGGTTTTCGGAAAACGATTTGTTATAAAATTTTATGATCTCTTGCGTAAGTGCCGGATGAGTAGTTTTGCCATCATAAGCGTGTAATAAAAAAGGACTCATCAGAGCCCCTCCCCATATTAACAAAACAAAAAATTTTAGAAATCGATTATTTTCCATTTTCCGTTAGCGGACTTAGAAATACTTACCATAGCAGTTACTTCTTTTTGCTCATTCGAGATGACAAATCTTGCACTATTCTCATTGAGGTCATTTCCTCGTTGTGCACTTTCAAGATCCTTGATCATTACTTCAAGTAAATTCCTATCCTTCATCTTCGCCAAATCCTCTCTCCATTGATTCTGTTTGTCTAAGACAAAATATTTTGCTGCAAGTTCAGTGTCTCCTTTCTTTAGGGCACTGATAAATAATTGCAGCGTCTCCTCGGGTGTGTTACCACCATACGAGTCTTCGGCGTATTGTTTTCTGACTTCTTTAATCTGTTGTTCAGCTCGGTATTCTGGACTATTGCGCATCCGCATATACCGAAAGGCGTAGAGTGCAATCATTCCCAAAACAATTAAACCTAATCCACCTACAAAAAATTTGAGCACAGATTTGTACATATCCCCATCTTTATAAAATACTCAAATAAAATCAATCTTGACGACCACAGATTTTATGGCAAAAAACTAAAACAGGAATTCGATCTAAGCAGTAATCCGCAAACAAAAACATAGAAATTATTACTGTTAACACCTACCTACGATCGTAGGTAGGTGTTAACATTTATGACTAGTCATAGATAGGGGAATATTCAGATTTATTACTTCTTGGAAAGATTATCGAAATGCAATACCATATCAATATGGATGAACCGAAGTATAATGAAGGAATAATCAGGGCAAAAGAACAGCAGGCTCGACAACACATCTCTTCAGATGATAAAGGAACTGACCGTCTACCCCCTGGACAGAAAGAAACCAAAATTTTTCCAATCCTTGATTTGGGGGTTCGCCCTTCAAAAGAACGATATGCTCAGTGGACTCTTGAAATACGGGGAAGTGTAGAAAAGCCAGTTACTCTTGCTTTAGGTGAAGTAAAGAAACTTGCCGGAGAACATATTACAGCCGATTTTCACTGTGTGACGCGCTGGTCACGATTCGATCTTCATTGGACTGGTATTCCTTTTAAAAAAATCACTGAACTTGTTCAACCTAAGCCTTCTGCAAAATTTGTAGTTTTCCGTTCATTTGATCAGTATTCAACCAATGTACCGCTTGTAGAGTTAGAGAAAGAGAAGGTTATTGTGGCCTTTGGGCTTGAAAATGAAGAAATACCGCCAGAGCACGGTGGGCCTATTCGCATGATTATTCCCCATTTGTATGGTTGGAAATCTGCTAAGTTTTTAACTACTATAGAATTTAGAGAACAAGATCAACCAGGATTTTGGGAACTGCGAGGATACTCAAATACCGCTCGTCCTTGGCTTGAAGACCGGTATAGCTAAAATATGATGCCAATATACAAATAGCCAATATTCGCAATTAGCCAAATTAACGCCGCCATGAGACTAACGGACATCCCTAAATAGTTATATGTCTTATAAGTTCCATAGTGTGTCCGATACTTCATCCCCGCACCTTTTGTGGACAAGCTTTGCTTCTCTAGTATCCTGGAGTAGAGTATCAAACTCTATCTGCAACTTTCAGGATGTAATAACGCAGGCGTCTGCCCCCTTAAGTCCACAAAAGATGCGGGGTTCATTAAATCTTATTGAGTATCTAAGATACTCAACGGTAGATCAGTAGTCAGTAGATCGTATGTCTGATCCAAAAGCATTACAAAAAAAAATCTTTGACCTCACTCTGGCTCTCTATCGCGTCACTGACTTTTTTCCTCGCGATGAAGCGCTTCGCCGTCAGTTGCGAGAGAAGGGGAACGAGATCTTCAGCCTCGTCGGTGAGTTTAATTTTTCCCGAAACCCAGTTGGCGATCTGGTGGGGGTTATCAGTAAACTTCAGGTTATGAAAGGCTATCTTGAGCTTGCGCAAAGTCTGAATTTTGTCCGGCCGATCAATAGTGCTATTCTTAGCCGCGAATATAGTTTTTTTGAAGGATTTTTTACAGCTAAACTTACTGCCTCTATTGGTGCAAATCAGGATACTTCGGGACGAAAAGAAAAAACTACTGGAGCGCAAATAGGCCAGGAACTTGAAGAGCTTCCGACATGGAGCGAGTTTGCAACAGAGAAAGTGGTTCCCAAGAGTGCCAAGGTTGCGGCCTCAGAAGTGAAAAGTTTGGCCAATGATTTAAATGAACGGCAGAGAAAAATTTTAGAGCATTTGCGTGCTCTCAAAACCGCCAAAATCAGTGATTTTTTTAGTGTTTTTAGCGACATAAGTTCAAAAACTATTCAGCGGGATCTCCAGGATCTAGTTGAAAAAAAAATGTTAAATAAAGAAGGAGAAAAACGTTGGACCATCTACACTCTCAAGTGATGTCCAATATTGTATAAGACTTAAATTTATTAAATGTATGAATGATGTCCATAAGGTTATAATTCCTGTAGGGGGATTCGGGACACGCTTTCTTCCAGCGACCAAAGCGCAGCCCAAAGAAATGTTGACACTTGTCGATAAGCCCGTTATTCAATATCTTGTCGAGGAGGCAGTTGCCTCCGGAATTATCGACGTTATTTTTGTGACCTCACGAAACAAGCGTGCCATTGAAGATCATTTTGATAATGCCTTTGAATTGGAATATTCTTTGCGTGCTCGAGGCAAGACCGAAATAGCAGATAAAATTAAAGCGATCTCGTCTTTGGCGCGCTTCGTCTATGTACGACAGGGTGAGCAAAAAGGCCCGGGAGATGCGCTTCTGCAAGCCTTTCATTTAATTATTCCCCATGAGCCAGTTGCGGTTATGTATGGTGATGATCTCGTCGATGCACAAGTACCATGTTTAAAACAGATGATTGAGGTGTATAAAAAGTATGGAAAACCGGTTTTAGGTCTTGTACGAGTACCCAAAGACCAGCTCTCTCAATACGGTGTTGTAGGGGTTGAACCGCTGGATCCACGCATCTATCGAGTTACAAAGTTTGTGGAAAAGCCGTCTGTGGAAGAGGCTCCTTCAGATCTGATATCAATCGGGAAATACATCTACTCTCCGGAGTTATTTCAGATGCTTCCACAAATGAAATTTAGCTCTGGAGGTGAGTTGTTTCCCACCGATATATGGGATCTGTATATCAAAAATGGGGGAGAGGTTATCGGATACGAATTTGAGGGTATTCGATACGATTGTGGAGAAAAGCTTGGCTATCTAAAAGCTACCGTTCAAATGGCTCTTAAACATCCAGAGGTTGGAAAAAGCTTTAAAGAGTACCTGCAAAGCATTAAAGACCCAGCTTAAAAGAATTCTAAAAGGCGCCGAAAGGTGCCTTTTAGAGACTTAAAAATAGTGGACAAAATAGCAAAAGAGTTTATACGTAGCTTAAAAAGAGTTATCCACATCTCATATTGGTTGAAATGCTGTTGACATTGTTTATAATTAGCCTTATGTTTGGGTCTAGTATAGTTGAGTTCCTATTTGACAAGTGAGGTGGGGAAACTATAGATTAATTCGGCCTGAAAGATTATTCTTAGTGAAGCGTCATACTTATTATAAAGTACTTATGCTTGTGGATAAGTTTTGCTTGATAGCGCGTAATGAAGAACTATAATGAATATACGTTGTATGTTTTTTCTTCCGTAAATTGATTTCGGGAAAGCCATTTTTTGGCTGTTTTGAATATAGAAAGTTATCGACATATAAAAGTTCAGATGTATCTAGCAGATCTGAGTTCTTATATGGATGTAACGGTTGTATCGGGTAAGTGTGGAGAGTACTTTGACAATAAATAAGAATAAGGTTTGTCAAAGAAATTATTAAATATTTAGGAGATTCAAGGTCCGGTCGACTCCTTCCGTATCTTGCTTTTATGCGTGTTTAGAAGAGATGCCTAAAAGCAAGATACGGTAGAGGAAAGACTTAACTCCACTAATTAGTTTTATCCATTAAAAAAAGCCCATCTTTTTTATTTGGTTTGTCGACTTATAAAAAAGATGAGCGTCCTTGTCGAGGAACCCTCCTTGCTTTCTACTTACTTAAACCCAAGAGAGAAAGGAAAGGTTTCTTCAAATAAATCACGAAAATTATGAGTATAAAATCAAAAGTGGTGACATTCGTTACGGCTGTCGCCATTTCAGGAATTGTTGCTGTTGCGCCGTTTGCTACAATGGCAGATCAGACTTCTGATTTGATCGCCCAGTTAACGGCACAGATTGCAACACTTCAATCACAGCTTCTTGCACTATCGAATAGTTCATCCGGTGGTGGATCAGCTGCTGGTTGTTCTTTTACCCGAAGTCTCACTGTGGGATCTAAGGGTGACGATGTTATGTGCTTGCAAAAGTACTTAACCTCAACAGGCCACTTTACCTTCTCAGGTGGTGCAACCGGATATTTCGGTAATGTCACCAGATCAGCTGTTGCCGCATGGCAGGCAGCAAATGGTGTCTCACCTGCAGTTGGATATTTTGGCCCAATTTCACGAGCAAAATATAGTCAATTAGTTGCTGGCGGAGTAACACCTACTCCAACCCCAACTCCAACCCCAACTCCTGGTGGAACACCTCCTCCAGTAGCAGTGGGTAGTGGTCTTACTGTTTCAGCAGCATCAGTTCAACCAGCTGAGGCAACAGTCCCAGAAGGTTCAGCTCGTGTTCCGTTTGTAAACCTTGTGTTAACCGCAAGTTCAGACGGAGATGTAACAGTAAAATCTGTCAGTGTAAAGCGAACCGGACTTGCTGATGACGCAGCATTTGATGGCATACTGTTGCTTGACCAAGACGGTACGCAAATTGGAAACTCAAAAACGTTGTCTTCTGACCACATAGCTCTGTTGAACGATTCCTTTGTCGTTAAAGCAGGAACATCAAGAAATGTTACTGTAGCGGCAAACATGGTTGCTTCTCTAGATAACTATGCAGGACAGATCGCACGACTTGCTGTTACTGCCGTTAATGCTGGCACAAGTGCAGTGAATGCTTCATTGCCAGTTGAGAGCAAAGGCATGACATTTAACCAAACACTGGCAATCGGTACAGTAACTATGTCAATTGGATCCCTTGATCCAGGTGCAGCAAACACCAAGAATGTTGGTACTAAGGGGTACTATCTTGCATCTGTTAAAGGATCGGTTGGTTCAGCAGAAGATGTTGTTTTTGAACAAATTCGCTTCAACCAAGCTGGTTCTGCAGGAGCAAGTGATCTTGGAAATGTTGTTGTGACCACAAACGGAAAGGATTATCCAGCAACAGTATCAGCAGACGGCAAATACTATGTTGCCAAGTTTTCTGATCTCAGTGTTGCCAAAGGAGGGAACGTTGAGTTCTCTGTTAAGGCAGACTTCCTTGACGGTTCGGCTCGAACTGTTGATATGAACATCCTTCGCAAAGCAGACGTTGTTGTATTGGGTAAAACCTACGGCTTCCATATAGTAGTGGGAGGTGGTTCATCTGGTGCAGCTTCAGCCGGAGGATTTTCCTCAAATCAGGAACCATTCTTTAATGCCTTTGCAGCAACGATTGACAAAGGATCAATGCTTATTTCTAGCTCAAACAATGTTCCTTCAGGAAACATTCCAGTGGACGTAGCTGATACAGCATTTGGTTCCTTCCTCTTTGATGTAAAGGGTGAGGATGTACAGGTGAGCTCATTGACGCTTAACTTTACTTTCTCAGGAACAGGAACATCTTCCAACGTTACCAGTGTTAAATTGTATGATGATACAGGCGCCATTGTTGCCGGACCTAAAGATCCAGCATCTGGTGTCGTAACCTTTACTGACACATGGAACGCTAAGGTTGGTCCTCACATCTATACAGTAAAAGGTAGACCGAGCACCACATTTGTATCCAACGACACAATTCAAGTTGGTATCAATGGCAGCAATGTGACTGCCAAGGGCCAAACAACCGGACTTACTATTGCGCCAACACCAACAACCTTGGTTAACGCCAATAATCAGACGGTAAAAGCTGCGGCTCTTGCATTCTCAGTTGCTTCAACACCTGCACAGCAAACCGTTGTCCGAGGTGTTAACGGATTCCTATTCGCAACGTATATTTTCGACGGCACACAATCCGGTGAAGATGTACGAGTAACCTCCGTTCAGTTACGAGACACAGTCTCAGCATCAGGTGTGGGAGATGAAGTAAACAGTTGTGTTCTTTACGATGGCACAACAGCATTGAATACTGGTTCTGATGTGCAAAACCCATCTGATCCATCAGGTACGACCAACGATATTACCTTTGTGCTCACCAATAACTTGATTGTTCCAAAAGGTTCAGTTAAGAAAATTGATCTAAAGTGTAATATTTCTTCAGCTGCTACAGCCAACAGTACTCATTCATGGGGTACGAATGCAGGAACTTCAAACATCAGTTCATCTGGTGCACAGACATCATCTTCAATTACTGAATCCATCACAACAGGAAACGGTCAAGCAATGACAGTCAGGACAGCCGGCTCCTTCACAGTGAGAAAAGATGCATCAGCTCCAACCTCCGGTCTCGTGGTAGCAGGAAAGACCAATGTTCCAATGAACACCTTCCTGTATCACGCATCAGATGAGGCAATCAACATCACGGACATTACCTTAACCTTCTCAAGCACTACAGCATCCACCTCTGACTTCTTGAAAGCGTCATTGTGGGATGGTGCAACCAAACTTGGAGATTTGGTATGGTCTGGAGGTACAGCAGCTTCAGCACAGTTTGCAACGTCAACCCTTACGACTCCGCTTTCTATACCAAAAGATAGTGATAAACTTCTTTCGGTAACGGTTGATCTTCCAAATATCAGTGCAACAGCAACCTCAACCGCTGGACGACTCTTGTCGATCGACTACGACGGCAACAGCTCATCTACGGGTGTTGGTCAAGCATCAGGTGCACGCCTCGGATCATCCAGCAGTGGTAGTATCCAAGGTGATGCCATGCAGATCATGAAGTCTATACCAACTGTCGCAAAGATCGCTGTTCCATCAACGACCTTGCCACAGTCCAATGCAGTATTGTATCGCTTCAGCGTTACTGCTGATCCGGCAGGACCGATCGCACTCTACAAAGTAACCTTTGGTGTGTCATCGAGTACTGTGTCGGCAACAACTTCAGCCTTTAAGCTCTATGGGTACTCTGACTCGAACTTCTCAATCGCAGCCTACGCTAATAACCCATTGAACTCACAAGGTGTTGATTGTGCAGGACATTCTACCTTTACTGCTGTATCTGCTTGTACCACAGGAGTTTCAAGCGGTGGTCTAGCTTCTACTTCAGCAACTACGACCGATATTGCATTCTTCTTCAATCCGATAAACTATGTTGCTTCTACATCTGAAGCAATCCAAGTACCAGCAGGAACAACTCGATACTTTGAGCTTCGTGGTAACCTTACGAACCCAGGATCTGCAACAGGTAACTCTGTTCAGGTATATCTCCAGGGTGATTCGCAACGTGCACGAAGAAACACTGCCTCGAATGTTAATCCTCAAGGTATAGGTAACTTCGGTGATGCAGGAAGAACTTTCCTTGCAACTGCAATCGAAGTCGCTATGCAGTCTACGGCCAATAAGTTCGTATGGTCACCAATGTCAACTTCAACTAGTTTGACCGGTGCAACCTCAACGATCGATTGGACTAGCGGTTTCCGAGTACCTGGACTTCCACAGAGCGGTCTTTCTGCAAATACCTTCTCGAACTAAACTCAATCCTTGTGTGAGTGCAAGAATCCCGGTTTAACCCGGGATTTCTTGTTTGTACTTAAAGAAGTTTCCTTGCCCGGTAGTAACTCTTCGGCTGTTGCAGAGCAAAACAATACCCCCGACAAAATCATCTAGCTCTAAAATACTGATGGTATCTAAAGAAGGGGATTGATTACTTATTTATTGCCGAAGACTACTACCGGGCTTGTGACTCGACATCGAACCCCAGCAGTGGGGTTCTTTGTTTAGATAAAAAAGCATAGATCAGTATCAAAAAATCCGCGAAAGCGGGTTTTTTGATACTTTCTTGTTGCATTGATCCCCCAGCGAGCAAAAAGTTATCCACAGTTTTATGTTGTAAGATTATTGCAATTGATTAAAATAAACATATCCACACTTTTGTGCGTTATAGGCGATTTGGTCATATCGCCACTTAAATCACTCTTTATAATAAATTAAGTATCTAAATATGAGCTTTAATAAAAGAAATAGTCCGTATCGTTTTTTTGCCGCGGTGCTCACTGGAGCGTTACTTGCCGCAAGTGTTTCTGTATTTGCAACTACTATTGGGTCAGATGTATCCTCGACAGCAACCGTCAGTGTCGGTACTGATTTAACAGTTGCTTCAGGCGCTCGGGTTGGTACAGGATCAACGCCGGATCACATCACTGCTCTGGCCGATGGTTCGTTCTATGCCCAAGGGCAATCAGAGCAAGATGGTATTGCCTGGTACGATGCCTCATTGCGTGCGTCCAGTACATTGCTTGTTACAGGAAATGCCTTATTTTATGGGAATCTAACATTTGGTGATGCAGCTGCGGATACTGTTACCATCAATGCGAGTAGTATTACGCTTGGAAGCGTAGGAAGCACGACCATCCCTTCTTCGAGTGCTGTATCTTGGGCATTTGCAACATCTTCTGCTCGAACTGATATGCTGCATTTTGATACCGCAAATACTTTCGTCGGTATAGGAACTAGTTCACCTGCAGCTGCACTTGACATCGGTGGTGATGGATCGCTTGCTGTTACGGCAGCTACTGGTACCGTAACGTCAACTATACGTGTAACCTCACGTGGAACAAGTAGAGGTGGATGTATTGAAGTTGGGCTTGCCGGAGGTGGAACTGGATATTTCTATGCAACGACCACGGGTGTAGCAATGGTGCTATACGCGGGGACATGTAGATAGTTTTAAGGGCTTAATATTAATTTAACTTATGCTTAAAAAAGCAAAGCACTGGATACTTTCGGTCCTGCTACTGGCCCTGTCTCCTCTCTTGGTTTTTGCCGCAAATGAAGTAAAGATAACTGAAGACGCCACTCTGAACCTCTCCGATGATGGTTTAAACTATACCCTCAAAAACGATTCACAGTTCGACACAATGGAGGTTACAGGTAGCCAAATCTCACCCACACTCTCTCAAGGTGGTCGTGTGACTCTTGAATCAACGGGCCGTAAAAATTTGACTAATACTCTCAATAGAAACGTAAGTTGTGGTTCGGATAAATCCTCTGTATTTCTTGCGCTTGATGCACCATTTACCCAAACAGGTGTTACGGTAACGCCTACTGGAACGTGTACCTCTGGTGGAGGCGGCGGTGGCGGCGGAGGAGGAAGTAGTGGTAGTGGCGGCGGAGGAGGGGGGGGCGGAGGGGGTTCACCCCTGGTATTAGCTAATCCAACCCCAACGCCAGTTCCGACACCTGCGCCGGCGGTTTCTCAAGATTTACAAACTACAGTTTCTCAGGGAGGTGGCCAACAAAATTCTCAAACGATCTCTGCGGTTCTTACTAAAGACGTCAACGTCGGCCAACGAGGAAATGCGGTAAAACAATTACAAGAACTTTTGTCCCGTGATAAAGATGTTTATCCCGGCGGAACGGTAAGTGGATACTATGGAAATCAGACCAAGGCTGCTGTTATAAAATTCCAACTTAAATACAGTATAATCAAAAATTCTAAAGATGTTGGTGCTGGACGTGTTGGTCCAAAAACCAGAGCAAAACTAAACGAAGTATTTAGCGGCAACCCTTCTTCTTCGGTACCACCATCTGCACCAGTTGTGTCAACTCCTTCTCCAGCTACTACAGCAGCGGTTAGTACTTCTGATACGGTGAAGGCCTTACAAGAGCAAATACGACTACTTGAGGAGCAGCTTAAGACCCTAACAACACACTAATTTCACCCCCCAACGATAAGAAATTTCTTTACTTTAAAGAGCTTGAGATTATCTCTACCCCAGTTGCACCTGGGGTAGAGATTTTATAAAATGAATATATGAAAATACGTCTGCTCATTGTATCATCACTTTTTCTTCCTGCCGTGACTTTTGCGGCTTTTGATCACGATCTGTATTTTGGTACAAAAAATCAAGAGGTTATAAAGCTCCAAGATTTTCTTAAGAGTCAAACGCTCTACTCCGGCCCGGTAACCGGCGGCTTTTTCTCCCTTACTAAAGAGGCAGTACAGCGTTTTCAGCAACGCGAAGGTATTGTACCTGCTTCCGGATATTTTGGTCCTGTAACCCGAAAGCATGCTAACGCTGTACATACTCCAGAAGTGTCAGTTCGTGATACGCTTCTTGCACAAATCAAGCAACTTCAGGAGCAACTTAAAAAACTTCAGGAAAATTCTACACCTACCGCAACTTCTTCTCAAGCAGTTGTGCCAACCCCAACTCCACCGTCAAATACTGGTCCGGTATTTTCTGTAAAACCGTATGTCAAACAAGCCGGTTTCCTGACAGATCCATCGCTCGGTGCACGTTATCCCTATAAAGTACTTCTTGATTGGACTATCCAGAACAGTGGTTTGACAACCGATACAGTGCTTTGTGCTCCCTTAGTCAAATCGGCTGTGGGTGTAGACAGCAAAACAGCGTACTTTCCTGAATCAAAAACCAATTATACTTGTGGAGTAGATTCAAAGGATGCATCGGGAAATATAACTCATGAGTCTGTGGCCTTCTCGTCCCCAGAGTGGGTGAGTGTGTACGGGACATCAAGTATGAAATTTCCTGAGATAGAAACTACGCCACTAAAGCTTGGTAATTTTTCAATTTATAACGGAACAGGGTCTTCAGCGCTTTTTGCCAATTTCGAACTATTACTCACCGATGCTATGGAGTCAGTTCCCAACCGCGGGCAAAAAGTTTACTTTATGTTGCGTGATGGCGTGAACTCGACTGATCCGCTTATCAGCAAAACAGAATTTACCCTCCTGTCTGCAAACCCACAACCGGCCAATATTTCAGTGCTCAATTTTCCCTTTGATGTGACCGTAAAGTCTGGCGAAGAAAGGCAGATAAGTTTATGGGTTGAGCAGTTTAAGTATGTGAAGAGCGGCAATTTTATCCTAAAAACTACCAAAATAAACACAGTATCGTCTGGCCAGCAGACACCACTTGGTGGGTTTACCTACATCTTGACGAGGGAACCACCCTTGTGATATTGTGCGCCCTATAAATCCCATTAGAAATGTATCATAATCGCAACTGGTGGGCCTAAGCCCATAAAAGTTACTCGTCGGTATTAGAATTTTATTGAAAAATGCTCAAACGATTATTTCCTATTTCTAATTTCTAACAAAATGAATACTAATCTTCCCTACAAAAAATTAGTTATTGCGGCCTCAGTTCTGATTTTACTTGGCCTTGCTTTGCTCTTTAGAGAACGAATTTCGCAATTGTTGGTTCTCCGGCAGCAACCAATAACTATGCCTACTCCTTTACCACCTGCAGTTCCGACACCTTCACCGATAGTGCAAAATCCTTCTCCGACTGGCTCGGGACAACAGGTCAACCCGCCTGCCAAAACTCCAGCATATACGGGGCGTGATCCAGCAGAAGTTCGTCCGGTGCCCGAGGAAGTAAAACTGTTCAGTGATTCTCAGAAAAAAAACTTGTATGCCAAGATTCAGGAATATGGCAATGCGGTAAAAAAGAATCCTTATTTTTTTGAAGCCTGGGTTGACATAGGGGTTCTGAAAAAAAATATTGGCGATTTTGAGGGTGCCAAAGACGCATGGGAATACGGTGGTCTTATCCAACCCTCGAACTCTTTGACGTTCTCGAATCTCGGAGAACTCTACTGGCGCTATCTTACTGATTATCCAAAGGCAGAAAAAAATCTTAAAATTGCCATTGCACACAAGCCCACTGATCCTCAAAACTATATTACGCTTGCAGAGCTCTATCACTACTCATACAAAGAAAAAGTAGATTTGGCAGATGATGCATTACTGGATGGTCTAAAAGCGCTCCCTAGTGATCAGTCATTAATGAGGCGTTTAGCATACCTTTATGAGCAACGCCAGGAATGGAAAAGTGCCCTTGAGTGGTGGAAGAAGGTTCAAACATTAAGACCGGATGACCAAGAAGTTTCTAAAAAAGTAAGCACACTTACAGAAAAAGTAGGAACATAGGTACATTTGATTTTTATGCATGATTTGGTAGGGTTTTGGTATGCCCGGTAGTGAAAATTCGACAGATTTTGTATAGGAAAAGATATGTGGAGGGATTTTAAGAATCATTAAGTCTTAGTTTAGGCAACTGAATTTTGTTGGACTTACTTGTCCAGTCGAATTTCTACTACCGGGTATGAAATCACTCCTTTTGATCCCTTCTCTCTTAGTGTTCCCATTGACAGCATTTGCGGGTGCCGAACTGAGCCAAGTTTTATTTGATCCAATTGGAACTGATACGGGACTTGAATGGGTCAAAGTCGTCAATAGTGGTGCAGAACAAATTGATATGTCCGGCTGGCAACTCTACCCCGATGGGGTGGGATATTTTGTGTTTCCAAATAGTTTTACTTTGAAACCAAACAGTTCAGTATTGATCTATGTCCGGACATCAGGAACTAATACCGATACAAAGCTCTATCATTCTTCAGCTACGGGAAACATGGGTAATACTTCTGGATCAGTTGCTCTTTTTTCTGCTGAGGCACGAAACAAAGAAACTCTCAAAAGTTTCGTGGAGTGGGGCAAGGCAGGACAGACATGGGAGTCAACCGCGGTTGATGCGGGATTATGGACTAAAGGAACATCTCTAACCTTGCCTGAGACAACCGAAGGGTTAGCATTGACCAACAACGGTGGGACATGGAAATGGATTAGTCCGGATTCTCAGGGGTTGAATGCGGTTGCAGGAAGTTCAGCTACGACGTCACCACAAGAAACCAGGACTGTATCCTTATCGGCGTGGTCCTCAGCCGACTTTCCAACTCTACGTGCCTTTGCAGGTGAAGATAGGGTAGAGGCGGTAGGGTCGATAGTGCGCTTTGAGGCAAAGGTGTTGGGTATAAATAACGAACCTCTCGAAAATGCACGTTTTTGGTGGAATTTTGGAGATGGGGATTCCAAAGAAGGGAAATTAATAACCCATAGTTTTTCAGTTCCTGGAACTTATACTGTAGGACTTCATACTTCCTCAGGGAACTATGCAGGTTCTGACTTTTTGACCGTAGTAGTGCAGCCAAACCAAGTTGTCATAAAAAATGTTGTACCAGGTGAGGATGGGTATGTGACTCTTGAGAATTCTGGAGGAGCTGAGATAGATATTGGCGAGTGGCTTATTGGAGAGAATGAAAAGTTCTTCTCAATTCCTTCGCAAACAAAAATAGCTTCCCACGCTCACGTTGCATTTACCAACCGACTGACCAGTCTTTTCAAGAATCCTACGGCAGCCATTTCAGCGACTCTTCGGTACCCCAACTCAACGGTAGCGGGAGTCTGGAATCCAGAGTCCTCAAAAATTTTACCAGTCACCGCCGTGTCGATTCCCTCAACGCAAGTGAAGCAACTACCTCTGGTAGCTGAAAAAGAAATCCAAAATAAAACAATACAACGGACTGAAGGCACATCTACTCCCTTACAGACTGTCGTGGAGAAGGGGGCTACGGTCACAAGCAACTCTTCAATTTGGTTTTTTTCATCTTTGGGGTTATCGTTTGCTGCAGCTGCAGGATTTTTAGTCTTCCGTTTGTTTTTTTGATGTCAAAGCCAAAAATTATTGTTTTCACAACTGCATTTGATCCCTTTATCGGGGGAGCAGAAACTGCAGTTAAAGAAATTGTTAAGCGATTAAATGATCGCTTTGATTTTTGTATTATTACGCATCGAATGACCCGACAAGTTCTCAAAGTCGATCACTTTGGAAATATTCCAATTTATCGACTTGGATTTGGTACGAAGTTTGATCGGTTATTTCTTTTCCCCTTTTTGGCCTTTTGGAAGGGCCTCACTGTCTCAGTAAAGACATCTGAACCCACTATTCTTTGGGGGATCATGGTCTCATACGCATCTATTGGTGCTTTTTTGGTTAAACTAATTCGTCCTGCTCTTCCATTTATTTTGACAATCCAAGAAGGAGATTCTGAAAGCCATCTTCGTTTCTCTAAACTGGGGGCTACGGGCTTATGGTGGTGGCTTATGCTCAAGCGTGTCACTGTCGCAACTGCAATTAGCACCTATTTAAAGGCGTATATAAGACACCGCGGTTATCAGGGCAAAGTTTTTATTATTCCTAATGGGGTCGATATAGAGAAGTTTGCACATCGAACAGCACAGAGCACACAGGATGCAGGAAAAATAATTATAACAACATCTCGATTGGTACATAAAAACGCAGTTGATGTTTTGATTAAGGCTATTGCGGAAGTCAAAAAAACTATTCCTGATGTACAGTGTTTAATAGCTGGCGATGGTCCAGAACGTAAAGCACTTGAACAGCTGGTTAGTCGCAACGATTTGCAAGGTACTATAAAGTTTTTGGGATCTGTTCGGCATGAGAATCTTCCAGAGCTTTTACATCAAGCCACCCTTTTTGTTCGCCCCTCGCGTTCCGAAGGATTAGGTGTCTCTTTTATTGAAGCACTGGCTGCAGGTCTTCCAATTATCGGAACACCTGTAGGTGGAATTCCTGATATTATAATTGATAAAAAAACTGGCCTTTTTGCTCAACCGGATAATCCAGCTGATCTTGCAGAAAAAATAAAACTTCTTCTTCATGATAAAGAACTTGCACACGCAATGAGGGAATCAGGGCATCAGCTGGTGGCAGAGAAATTCTCATGGGACTCTATTGCAGAGTTATATGAACCTGTATTTAAAGGAACTAAAAAAAAGCTGAAGCTTACTATCGCTACTCCGCTTTTTCCTCCCACTATTGGAGGTCCGGCTCTCTATGCTCACAAGTTAAGCGAAGGACTTCGATCGGTCGGAGCAACAGTGTCTGTCGTTTCTTTTGATGCCTTCTTGCGTTTTCCCAGTGGTATTCGTCATGTTTTGTATGGTGTGAGTCTTGTTCCAAAAATATTTTCCTGCGATGTAGTTTTGTGTCTTGATACCTTTGGTGTAGGAGTTCCTGCCTTAGTTCTTTCACGTTTATTTCGCAAGCCGCTTGTCCTTCGTTTTGAAGGCGATTTTTTGTGGGAGCATTTTGTGGAACGAACTCGTCAAGATATAACTCTAAAAAACTTCTATACTTCTTTGCCGAAGCTAAATTTTAAAGAGCGAATAATTTTCTCTATGACAAAATGGGTCATCGCAAACGCCACATGCGTGGCATTTTCCTCACAGTGGCGAAAAGATATAGCCTCGCTGTTTGTTACACGAGGAACTGTTCTGATCGCTAACGTCTATCCCTTTAAAGCCGAAACAATCCAAGAGAATAGAAAACAAATCGTTGTGTGGGCTGGTCGCTTTCTGTACTTGAAGAATTTATATCGACTGATTCAGGCTTTTGAAAAAGTACAGACCGATAGTTTTGAACTACATTTGGTTGGGAGTGGACCCGAATTAGCGTCTTTAACAAGATTCGTACGAGAAAATAAGTATACTAATGTTAAATTTATTGACTCCGTGTCTTATACGGAGCTCCAAAAAAAGATTCGTGAATCTGCTTTTTTTGTTCTTCCTTCACTTTCAGATGTTGCTCCCAATGTCATTGCTCAGTCGTGTATGGCCAAAACCCCCTTTATCATGACCCAAGAATCAGGATATGCAGAAAGTTTGGGTAAATATGGGCTGCTTGTTGACCCGCTTGATGAAAATGATCTTGTGGAGAAGATCGGATTACTTATGGATAAGACGAAACGCGCCGAGTTCCAAAAAAAACTTGACGCTTTTGGGGGTCGGGAGTGGGAAACTGTAGTAGGCGAATGGAAGAAAATACTTACCAGCGTTTCTTATAAAAGTTTTTGAGGATACGATCTGTACTGGTTGCTTTTATTCTGAAAAGAGAGAAATTGTTTGTATTATCAAGGGTGATTCGTGGTATCTCAAAAACTTTTGTTTCCTCATTGCACACATCAGAAATAGTAGTGAGTGCGGCCTTAAATTCAAGTTTTTTGAGGAGTTCAACTGTGGCCATGCTAAAATCCTCTGATTGTCCATTGGGGTAGGCAAAGAGATCTGATCTTTTCTCCATTTCTTTTTGCACACGATTGCGTGAGTCAGAAATTTCTGTCAAGACTTCTTGAGGTGGTGTCTGTGAAAGAATGGGGTGGGATAATGTGTGTGGCATGATTGTCATGCCAGAAGATGCCATTTCTCGTGCATTGTCCCAGCCAAAAGCCTGATACGGTGAATTATGGAATTTTTTTCGTAAGTCTGTGCCAGTTGCCTGTACTATATCTTCGAGAAGTTTAAGGGCGTGAGATCGAGGAATTTTTTTTAGGTGATTACGCAGTATTGAATCGGTTGCACAGCGATCGCGGTAAGTAGAAAGATTAAAGCTGGTAGGTTGGCCGTTGTATATAATTCTTAGTTCTGGAGCTTTAGCTTTCCCAATAGCGTATTCAAGGATATCAACCCATAATGGAGTTTTTTGATCAACAAAGTCGGTAGTTACAAAAAAGGTAGCAGGAATAGCAAATTCCTTAAGGAGTGGAAAGGCAAACTCATAGTTATTAAGATATCCATCGTCAAACGTAATGCTGCACACATTTGGCGGGAATCGTTTTTTGTCGAGGAGTAGTTCTATATAGTAGGGAAGTGGAAGGATCGTGTAGTTTTTTTTAAGCCACAAAAGCTGTTTTCTGAAGGCTACGGGGCTTATAAACTTGCCACGGTAGTTGTAGATACCAAAATCTTTTTGTGTTGGGGCTACACCATGATATAGAAATATTCGAGGAGATTGGCTTAAAAGCCGAATAATAATCGGAAACTGTACAAAATCTATTACTCGAAAAATAGTACGTTTAATAAAAGAAGAATTCATAGAGCAATTTTACCATGTCTGACAAAAGTTTTTTTGCTATAGGTATTGATGAAGGCGCACTTCGGTCGGGAACACTCCTGTATGAGAAATCGCTGGAATACGGTAAGGTGTTTTCCAGGGTTTTTATTATATGTCGCTCATCTTCCAAACAGAGTCCTGAGACAGTAGGGAATGTTACTTTTTATCCTGTCTATACTTCTTTAAACGCTTTTTTCCCTATAAAAGTATTGTTTGTGGGAGTAAAAACTATCAGAGACGGTCAATGGGTTATCAGCTCTGACAACCCCTTTGAGCTTGGTTTGGTTGCCTGGTTTTTGGCCTCTATTGTGCAAGCTTCTTTATATCTACAAGTTCATACAGATTTTTTAAGTCCTTATTTTCGGAGGGCCTCCTCAAAGGAATATATAAGATTTTTGCTCGCAAAATTTCTTATCCCGCGAGCGGCCTATCTTCGGGTTGTGTCGGAGAGAATAAAACAGTCTATACTTACCACTTTCCCCGCCTGCGCCAAGTCTTCGGCGAGCAGGCAATTTCCACTTTCCAACATTTCTGTTTTTCCCATTTTTACTGATATTCAAAAATATCAGGACGCTCAGCTGGATTTGTCAGTACAAGAGCGATTAAAAAGTTATACTTTTCGAGTGATTACTGTTGGTAGGTTTTTTGATAAAGAAAAAAACTTCTCTTTATTGATTAGTATGATGCCAAGTTTTCTTAAAAGTTGTCCCGAGGCACTTCTGATGATTGTCGGAGAAGGTCCGGACTACTCAAAATATAAAAAACAAATACAATCTTTGGGACTTGAAAAACATGTTTTGCTTGAGCCGTGGCGTACGGATTTACAATCGCTGTATCGGTCGTTTGATATGTTTCTTCTTTCATCAAATTATGAAGGATGGGGTAGGGTAGTAATTGAAGCCATGGCTGCCGGCTTGCCTATTGTTATGACGGATGTAGGTCTTGCTGGTGAGATTGTTCAAAACAACCAAAATGGTTTAATAGTACCGGTTGGGGACAGGAAAAAAATGCTTGAGGCATGTGAAATTCTTTTACGTGATCCCTCAAAACGAAAGAGTTTTATAGAAGCCGGCTTTAAATCAATCGAACGATTAGAGACTACCACGAAAGATAGATATCTTGATCTGTATCGAAGAAGCTTGGAGGAAACTCTCTAATATAAGATCTGCCAAATAGGTGGAGAATTAGGTATACTAAAAAATATGAGACTCTTAATAGTTACACAAAAAGTTGATCGCGAAGATGAAAATCTTGGTTTTTTCCACGGCTGGATTGAGGAATTTGCAAAACACTTCTCTGAGGTGATCGTTATTTCTCAAAAAACTGGATCCTTTCACTTTCCTGATAACGTAAAGGTCTTTACTTTTGGAGGGGGGGAAAGCAGGCTACAGCGTTTATGGAAATTCTGGGAGTTATTTTCCCGCCATTACGCCGAAAGTGAGGGTGTGTTTTTTCACATGATTCCAGAGGTTGTGGTGGCCGCGGGTCCGTTTCTTCTGTCACTTCGAAAAAAAACATGTCTTTGGTATACGCATAAAAGTGTTACATGGAAGTTAAAAATCGCCGAAAAGTTAGTTGATTTTGTGTTTACCGCGTCTCCACTAAGCTTTCGACTGCCTTCAAAAAAAGTTTTATATACTGGCCATGCAATTGATACCACTATGTTTAAACCAGGATTGCAGGAGGAGAGTAATCAATTGCGTATGGTGACGGTTGGGCGAATTTCACCGATTAAAGACTATGAGCGGATCATTCATGCTTGTGTACTACTGAATAAAAACTGGGATCATGCTTGGAAATTATCGATTGTGGGCGGTCCTCTTATGCCACGAGACCATGAGTATCTCACGCGGCTAAAAAGTTTAGTAAAAGAGCACAATCTTGAAAACCTTATCACCTTTGAAGGTCCACGAGCTTTTACCGAAATTCCTCAAGTCTACAACAATAATGATATGTTTCTTTCCATGTCGACAACTGGTTCTATTGATAAAGCGGTATTAGAAGCCTGCGCCTCGGGACTTGTGGTTGTTACCTCTAATGAGGCTTTCAAAGATCTACTTCCGTCTCAATATTTTGTTGAGAAGCGGAGTCCAGAGTTTTTGGCCGAACGAATTAAGGCTCGAGCAGGGAATAGTAAACCTGTTTTTGAACTCCGCGAATTAGTTGAAAAAAAGCATAGCCTTCATCACACCATAAAATTAATTTCTGATGTATATACTCAGTTTTAAAACTGGTCATGACCCGGCAGCCTGCCTCCTGCAGAACGGAAGGATTATTGCAGCAGCTGAGGAAGAGCGATTCAACCGCATTAAGCATGCGCCAGACTGCTTTCCGCAAGAGGCAATTAAGTACTGCCTTTCGGTGAAAAATCTCACTCTTAATGATATTGATTACATTGTTTTTGCACGTGAAAAGAATTTCAAGACTTTTCTCAAAGTTGTCGGCTACTTTTTAAGACGTTTACCTAGAAACGACACTGAACTTCGATATATGATCGCCTTGCTTAAGGTGCAAATCAAGGGCGTTTTATATGCAATGGCGGGGCAGGCTCCGTATCAAAAAATTTTCCAAATTATTGGGGGAAGGAAGCGCAAAGTTTTTTCTTTTGACCACCATTTGTGCCATGCTGCCTCTGCGTATTTTGGTTCCGGGTTTGATACCGCGGCGGTCCTTTGTATGGATGGAAAAGGAGAGGCTACATCGATTTCAATGTGGAGCGGAGAAGAGGGAACACTTACCTGTTTGAAAAGATTTGGCATTTTTGATTCTCTGGGGTATCTGTATGGATCAATTACAGAATTTCTTAACTTTAAGATTAACGATGGTGAATATAAAGTCATGGGCTTAGCGCCCTATGGAAAACCCGAAATAGAATTTGATCCCGCACCTTTTGTCGACAAGCAGAAATCGCGCGGAGTGCAGTCCACAAAAAGTGCGGGATTTGATGATATATTCTCTGTTTCCCCAAAAGGGGTTTCCATCAATACTGAATATAGTCTGTATCCGTATTCACTTCCAAACTTAAAAAAAAGATTTCCTAAGATTTCTCACGAATATAATGAATTTGCTCCGCCTGAACCCAATACCGCTATTGCCGCCACTCTACAAGATCGACTGGAGAAGGCAGCGATTTTTTATGTCAAAAAATTACAATCGCTTGCTGTAAGTTATCAGCGACAAGCAACACGCTCGGTATGTCTTGCGGGTGGGGTCAGCCTCAATGTCAAAATGAATAAAGCTATTTGGGATTCAGGTTTGGTTGAAAAATTGTGGGTTCAACCTGCAGCAGGAGATATGGGAAACGTTTTGGGGGCGGCCTGGCTTTTGTATTCACAAAAAACTGGAAAACGACCTGAACCACTCCATGATTTGTATCTGGGAGCAGAATATTCGGATGAGCAAATTGAAAAAGTACTTAAGGGTTCACAATTACCGTTTCAGAAAAAGTATGATATAGCTCGAGAAGTTGCAGAATTACTTGAGCAAGGAAATATTGTTGCCTGGTTCCAAGGCCGGTTTGAATTTGGCCCGCGGGCTCTTGGTAGTCGCTCAATTCTGGCAGATCCGAGAACTGCAGCGATGAAAGAGGTTATTAATGCAAAGGTAAAATTTCGCGAACCATTTCGACCATTTTGTCCTTCAATTCTTGAAGGACACACGTCAGAAATTCTTGAACAGTACATGTCCTCGCCATTTATGGTTATGTCATTTCGTGTCAAAGAGGAGTGGAAGAAAAAAATTCCTGCTGTGGTACATGTAGACGGAACAGTGCGACCACAGGAAGTGAGGGCAAGTACTAATCCGCTCTATGCTAAAATGATTAGCTATTTTTATGAAAAAACCGGCGTTCCCGTTGTACTCAATACCTCTCAAAATGTACGAGGCGAGCCAATTGTCAATACCCCCGAGGAGGCGATTAATTTCTTTAAAAAGACTGATGTAGATATGCTTGCAATCGGAAATTTTGTTGTAACCAAATGAAAATCCTATGCTCAGTGGAAATACTTACCCGCAATAACGCCGAAACTCTCGAGCGTTGTCTTGATTCAGTTAAAGATTTTAGCGAGATTATTATTCTTGACGGAAATAGTACTGATACTACTTTAGCAATCGCACAAAAATATGGATGCAGGGTTTTTAAGCAATTCGATACCACTGAGCCAAATGTGCGGATTTCTAATTGGTCAGAAGTACGCAATAAGGGTTTGCATTTGAGTACTCAAGAATGGTTTATGTATATTGATTCTGATGAATATCTCTCAAAAGAGGCAGTTGATGAAATCCGCTCGATTATATCTAGTCCTAGTCCTGAGGCGCATGTGTGGTGGCAGCCTAGAGTTTATGTTTTGGGTGACAAAATCATTCGTTGCGCTACAACCTATCCTAATAAGCAGATCCGACTTTTTCATAAAAACTATGTAAAAGAATTTGTTAAACCGGTGCATGAGCGAATTCTTATAAAACCCGAGGCCAAAGTAGGAACTCTTAAAAGTTTAGAGTATGTGCCTGTGGGGACTCTAGCGGAACTTAGGGCTCGCTGGAAACGTTATATACACATCGAAGAGGAGATGGCGCGAAGCGCATCGCGGTCAAGAATTCTACGTAACTGTTTAAAACAGGGTGCCCTGTTATTGGTCTATGCCTATCGGTATAGCAAGGGGTTGGTGTCCTGTTCTCGAAATGCACGCATGCCATTTTTATATGAATTTACTCGGCATGCTGCTTCTTTCATCCTCATCATGCGAATGCTTCGTCTCCTCTTTGTAAAAAAATGAAGCTGATCTATATATCACACTGGCGGTTTCCTTCGGAAAAGACTATGTCGCCGCTCATTATGAAGACGTGTGAGGGATTTGCTCGGTCAGGTTTAGATGTTGAGTTATGGATTCCTTGGAGAAACAATAGAGCCTTTTCTAAACTGGATCCTTTTGCTTTTCATAAAATCGAGCAAAATTTTACTATTCGTCGCATTCCGAGCTTTGATCTTACCGGCATCTTGCCAGGGAATCCAATTTTTCTTCTAATGGTAGCCACGTTTAATGTGAGTGTTTTTTTGTATGCACTTTTTTGCAGACTTCCACACTCAACTGTTTTCTATTTTCATGATGAACGTGATGCAATACTTTTAATGTTTAGACAATCCCCAAAATTTCTTGAGATTCACGATTTCTATAAGAGTAGTGTTGAAAAATTGAATCATTGGTGTTTTTCTCGGATGAGTGGATTAATCGTTACCAATAGATTTAAGATCCAGGCGCTTGCGGAAAGTTATGCAATTCCCCACTTTAAATTGCAACATCAACCCAATGCGGTTGATGTTGCAATGTTCTCAACTTCTATCTCTCAAAAAGACGCACGAGATAAGCTCGGATTACCCCAAGATAAAAAAGTTATCTTGTATACAGGACATCTCTTTTCTTGGAAAGGAGTCGACACGCTGTTTGAAGCGGCTCATCTGTTATCAGAGTATTTAATTTATTTTGTCGGAGGAACGGATGAAGATATTGAAAAAGCAAAGAGCAAATGGCAAAGAGCAAATGGCAATATAGTCATTATCGGAAGGAAGCCGCACGAAGAAATTCCTTTATGGCAGAAAGCTGCCGATGTTTTGATTCTACCCAATACTGCCAAGGAAGATGTTTCCAAATTTGAGACCTCACCTGTAAAACTCTTTGAGTATATGGCCTCGGGTGTACCAATTGTGGCCTCTGACCTTCCGTCTATCCGTAATATAGTAAATGAAAATTCAGTTTTTTTCTTTGAACCTGATAATCCAGAATCGCTTGCGCAAACAATTTCCCATATTCTTTCAAACTCCCAAGAAACAATAAAAAAGTCTGTCTATGCATATCAGGAAATACAACAATATTCTTGGGAAAATCGATCCTCCGCTATTATCAATTTTATCCATAAAATTTTAAAGCCAGTACTTGTACTTGGAGACGATACACGGGCAACTCTTACGACGATCAGATCACTGGGTCGAAAGGGAATACCAGTGTACCTTGGTGGTGCAGAAAGAAAGTCAATTGCTCGGTACTCTCACTTTGTAAGTAAGGTATTTATTTTGCCCTCACCGTGGGGATCAATTAAAAAGTGGAAAGAAAAAGTTCAGGAGATTACTAAAAGCTACGACATCGCTCTCGTGATTCCTACTGCTGAAAGTTCTGTTCTTCCATTTATGGAGGATAGATCTTTTTCTAAGGTTCCCGTAGCACTTCCGGATCAGGAATCGTTTCAAAAAACTTATGATAAAGGGAAGACAGTACGTTTAGCACATGAGCTTTCAGTTCCTGTACCTGAGAGCACGTTCATCCATTCACACGAAGAGTTATCACATTTTTTAGAAAACAATATTTCATTTCCTCGGATCGTAAAACCAGTATCTTCAAAATTGATCAGAAATGGATATTTACTCTCCTTTGATGCGTGCGCAGTTTATAACAAGCTCGAATTAGAGAGAGCGACAAAAAATATTCTTCCCTTTTGTTCTGTAATGATTCAAGAGTTTTTTCCAGGAGTTGGGGTCGGGCAAGAGTTTTTATGCAAGGATGGCAAAATCCTCCTTGCATTTCAGCACGAGCGCATTCATGAACCACTTGGCAGTGGGGGATCAAGTTTCAGGAAAAGTACTCCCTTACATACACAAATGCTTGAGAATTCACAAAAGCTCCTTAAGGCACTTCAATGGACCGGTGTCGTCATGGTCGAGTATCGATATAGCTGCTCCAACGACAGATTTGTGCTCATAGAAATTAATGGAAGGCTATGGGGCTCACTTCCATTGAGTATAGCAGCTGGGGCGGATTTTCCTTTTTGGCTGTATGCTTCTTTAGTGCATAACGAAACTCTTTCTCAAAATTCCTATCAGATATCTGTATATGCTCGAAACATTATTAATGACCTTAAGTGGTCTTATCAATCGGGATTTGTAAAGACAGTAAAAAATTTCTTTATAGCTTTTGTTCAGTGGTTAAGACAGAAAGAAAGCTGGGACACGTTTGTCTCTGATGATGTTCTGCCTGGAATTATTGAGGTCTTCTTTCTTGGAAAGTCGGTAGTGGAAAAGATTATAGCAAATATAGAAGAAAAAGGTTATTCGTTTTTTGCAAAGGCACCCGATAAAGTTCATATCAGGAATTTGATCAGAAAAAAACCTACTGTGTTATTTATCTGTGCTGGAAATATAGCTCGCAGCCCTTTTGCTGAATACTACGCCCGCGGACATGGAAATAAAGATCTTACTTATCTCTCTCGAGGCATGCATTTAGATGAAGATCGATCTGCTCATCCTTTTGCAGAACATGCAGCCAAAAAGTTTAACGTTGAACTGGAATCTCATCGCTCAAAAATGGTAACTGCTTTTGACGTTGAAACTGCCGGAGTAATATTTTGTATGGATTTGAGCAATTATCTAAAAATCAAGGCACAATTTCCGGCAAGTCGAGAAAAGTTATTTCTTTTGGGAACGTATATGCAAAAACCGCTATGTGGTATTCGCGATCCGTGGGGAAGTCGTGAAGAAAAATACGAAGCGATTTTTAAACAAATTCGAGAAAGTATTCATGGATTTTTTCAAGCACTAAAATGAATGAATCTAAAAAAATTCTTATTACCGTAAGTGAAGGATCAATTGCCCGCAATATAGTGCGTTCTTTCGTGCTTGAAAAGTTACTTGAAAAATCAGAGGCGCGGGTTGCGCTTCTGGTATCGCACGACAAAGAAGAATGGTATCGAAAAGAGTTCGGTAGTGATCGGGTCACAATCGAAGTCTGGCCGAATACACCGGTTACACGTTTTGGTAAAATACTTTCTTTTTTGTCTCGTTGTGGAATTTTAACCAAAACCGTTCTTACTGATCAGGCTACTCGCTATGTGGAAGATAAAAATTGGAAAATCTTTTTTCTCAAGCGGTGTATTACCTACACCTGTGGCTGGAATCCCCTCTATCATTTTGTGTTACGCAGAATTACCGCTTTTTATATTCCCGATAAAAAAATGCAAGATATTTTCAAAAAAATTAAGCCCGACCTGCTGTTTTCTACCGATGTCTTAGATGAAATGGACTTTGAAGCCATGCGAGAAGCCCGTCGGCAGAATATACAAATCGTTGGCATGGTCCGAAGTTGGGACAATCTCACCAGCGGGGGACTGGTAATGGTTGTTCCTAATTTAGTGCTTTTATGGAATCCCTTTTTGTATAGAAAGGCACGGTTTGTGCAGCATATAGCCGCCAATAGATTAAAGATAGTTGGTATACCGCACTTTGATTGGTATACCAAAACAGAACTTCTGGTTTCGCGAGAAGAATTTTGCCAAAAATTTAAGATAGATCCGAATAAGAAGATCATTCTATTCGGGGCTATCGGCAATTTTCTTGCTCCACATGAATCAGAAGTTGTGGAAACTCTTTCCCATGCGCTTCGAGAAAATAAACTGCCTGATGTATCAATTATTTTTCGTCCGCATCCGCATTTTATTTCTGACAAAGAAAAAATCGAGAAGTTGGGAAATATCATTTTTGATGATTTGGTTGCTCAATATACCGGAAGTGAGCGTTCATCATGGGAAATGGATAGAGAAAAAATTGCTCATCTGGTGAATTCTTTGTATCATGCCGATCTCGTTATCACGACCGCTTCAACCATGACTATGGATGCAGTAGCTTTTGGAAAGCCCGTTGTCTGTATTGCTTTTGATGGCAGAAGCAATGAACTTCATTGGAACTCGATTTTACGATTTTATCAAAACTATACGCACTACATTGAAATTGCAAAAACTAAAGGATTTAAAATTGCCTCTTCTCCAGAAGAGTTGATTCGACACGTAAACGAATATTTAAAAAATCCGGAACTGGATAAAGAAGGCCGTCAGAAAGTTTTTGATGAATTTATCTGGAAATTAGATGGAAAATCAGCTGAAAGGGTAGTCAACTTCGTTAAATAGTGAGGAAACTATTGATGGGGACTTCTCGTTCTATTTTATATGAATAGCTCCAAGAAAATACTCGGGATCATTCCTGCTCGCGGGGGGTCGCAATCAATCCCACGTAAGAATATAAAGCAGTTTGTTGGAAAGCCATTGATTGCCTGGGCAATTGAAAGTCTAATCAAAAGCGGAGTAGTTGATCGAGTTGTGGTGAGCACAGACGATGAAGAAATTGCAAACGTTGCTAAGAAAGAGGGAGCCCAAGTGCCTTTTTTAAGACCCCGAGAGCTTGCCCAGGACACAACACCGACTCTTCCGGTTTTGCAGCATTGTGTTCGGTGGTTGAAGGATCACGAGAACTATTTTCCAGATTATGTTGTGCTACTTGAACCAACTTCCGGTGGCAAACGTCCTTTCCATATACAAGGGGTAGTAGACCTCCTTCTGAAAACTGGAGCTGATTCTGTTTTTAGTGTAGCCGAAGTTCCGGGAGTATTGAGCCCTCACTGGCAACTAAAACTCGATTCTGAGAATAGGATTGAGTTATTCACGGGAGGATCGATGAAGAATGTAATTCACCGTAGACAGGACTTACCTAAAACGTATTATAGAAATAGTTCAGTATATGCATTCAAGCCGGAAGTTTTATTTTCAGATGAACCAAGTCTTTATGGTAATGATGTTCGCGCTTTTATAACTGATCAGAAATATGCTTTTGATATTGATACACCGGAGGATTGGGAATTTGCCGAACGGCAATTTAAAAGGGTTTTAGAAGAAGAATAAATTTTTATAAATTATGGCCCCATTTATACAAATCGGAAAAAGAAAAATTGGTCCGGATTATCCACCATTGGTTATTGCAGAAATTGGCATAAATCATAACGGTAGTTTGGAAAAGGCCAAGCGTATGATTAAAGATGCCAAAGACGCGGGGGCAGAAATTGTAAAATTTCAAGGCCATGTCTTGGAAGATGAAATGCTTGAGTCAGAAGCGCGTAAAACCATACCCGCCAACTCCAAAGTCTCAATTTGGGAAGTTATGGCGCGGTGCGCTTTGTCCGAAAAACAGGAGCGAGAACTAAAAGACTATACTGAAAAGTTGGGACTTATTTTCCTCTCAACTCCGTTCTCACGAGCAGCTGCAGATCGTTTGCAAAAAATGGGAGTTAGGGCTTTTAAGATTGGATCAGGGGAGTGCAATAATTATCCCTTGGTTGAGCATGTCGCTAAATTTGGCAAGCCGATGATTGTATCAACCGGCATGAATGATTTGCTTTCTGTAAAAAAGACAGTTGCAATTTTGCGAAAGTATAAGATTCCGTATGTGTTGTTGCAGTGTACCAATATCTACCCCACACCATTGAATCGAGTGTATTTACAAGCTGTCAGCAAGCTTAAAAACGCATTTCCTGACGCCGTTGTCGGTCTCTCAAATCATTCTCAGGGGTCATGGGCGGCACTGGGAGCTATTGCGCTAGGTGCCTCAGTGCTTGAGCGACACTTTACCTCGGATCGTTCTTGGGAGGGTGAAGATATTCCTGTATCAATGGACCCCGAAGAGCTCAAAGTGCTTATCAATGGATCGCGAGCCATTTGGGAAGCGCGGGGAGACTACAAAGGCCCAGTCAAAGAAGAGAAACCAACCATTGATTTTGCGTTTGCATCAGTCGTGAGCATTGCGCCAATAAAAAAAGGAGAAAAGTTTACCATGAAAAACCTTTGGGTAAAACGTCCCGGTACTGGTATTTTGGCGGCTCATTTTTCTAAGATTTTAGGAAAAAAAGCACGAGTTGATATCCCAAAAGATATTCAGTTGCAATGGAACCAGGTAAGAAAATAAAAATCTGCATTATTACAACCAACCGCTCCGACTACGGAAGAATGAAGCCTGTGATGGAAGCGATTCGGGTTGATAATCGACTGGAACTACAAGTGGTGGTCGCAACACCATTATTTTTTGATTACTTGATGGGGTATATCCGTCATGGAGAACCAGTTTCTTTTATAAAATCTCTTCCATGGTATATTCGCGCGCGCTGGATGTCGTTTGTGGGCAAAAATAAGAATCTTGAAAAAAAAGAGCAATTAATGAAACTTTTGATTGCTGATGGTTTTCCAATTCATGCGCGTCTTCCCATTTTTCTTGAGGGAGGCAATCCTCGCGTAATGGCAAAAACGGTAGGGTTTAGCCTTCTTGGTATCCCGGATATTTTGCATCGACTTCGGCCTGATATAGTCTTGATAAACGGAGATCGTTTTGAAATGTTGCCAATTGCCTTTGCCGCTGTTTCTTTAAACATACCGCTTGCTCACATCGAAGGAGGTGATATATCGGGTACTCTTGATGAGAGTACGCGGCATGCCATAACAAAACTTGCCCATATCCATTTTCCTGCAACACAAAAAAGTGCGGAGCGGATTCGTAGCATGGGAGAAAATCCTAAAAATATATTTGTAACCGGTTCTCCAGTCATTGATACACTCATTCAATTTGATCTGTCACTCGATAATTCGTTGCATAGTCGCTATATGATAGCGGGTGAGCGAATCGATTTTTCTAGAAGCTATCTTCTGGTAATGCAACATCCTGTCACCACTCGATACGAGGACAATCATGTAGAAATGAAGGAACTTCTTGCGAGTCTTGCTCATTTTCCTATGCAAAAACTTTTTCTTACCCCCAACATTGATGCAGGATCCGATGGAGTATCGGCAGCGCTTCGTTCATTCAGAGAAACTAGGCCTGAACAATCTGCTTTTTACAAATACTTCAGTCCTAACGATTTTTACCGAATTTTCTCGCATGCCTCAGTTGTTGTTGGCAATTCTTCGAGTTTTATTCGAGAAAGTGCGTTTTTAGGGGTTCCGAGCGTGATTGTGGGTGATAGACAGCAAGGCAGGGAACGAGGAGAAAACGTACTTGAGGTCGGATTTACTCAAAAGGATATTGTGGCAGCCATTGAAAAACAACTGCAGCATGGAAAATATCCACCTAATACACTTTTTGGAGACGGTACAGCTTCTCAAAGAATTGTTGAAGTGTTAAGTGCGTTTGATCGTCAATTTATTCCCTTACAGAAACAATTTTATGAATCCCACAAATAAAAAGATGAAGGTGATGCCCTTAATTTGGGTGGCTTTTCGGCCGTATCAATGGCAAATAGCGATTATGGGTCTGCTTGGTATTCTGGGTGGGTTATTTGCGGGTATTGGCGTGAGTGCTATTATTCCACTTTTTGCTTTTATTATTGGAGATCAAACTAACCAGGAAGGAGACATTAGTCACTATCTTATAAACTTTCTTAAGTTTATCCATTTAAGTCCGACGGTGTATTCGTTACTTCTGGTGATTGTTCTGGTCTTTATTTTTCGAACAATCCTTTTGTTTGTCGCAAGTTTCGTTCGTGGAAGAATTGTATATGACTATCGAGTTCGAACAATGAGTGAATTATTCTCTGGTATCCTGAGCGCACGATGGCAATACTTGGTTCGTCAAAAGTTAGGATACATCCAAAACACCATCATGCTCGATATTGAGAAAAGCGCAGATATTTTGCAAGCAATCTCTCAATTGCTTCTTTCACTCGTAAGTGTGTTGGTATTTCTTGGATTCGCTATGTTTATCTCCTTGCGAATTACATTCCTCACAATTATAGGGGGTATCGTGCTGTTGTTAATTTTTAAACCGCTGCTTACCAAGGCAAAAAAACTTGGGGCTTTATTTGCATTTCAAGGTAAAGTTGTCACCCACTATATTGCTGAGCACATTATTGGTCTCAAAAGCGTAAAAACTCTTGGAGTCGAAAATCGTGTGCTTGATAAAGGGATGCGATCATTTAAATATTGGAAAGGTCTTGAATTCAAGTCAGCGCTATTAGGTTTTCTCAATAGAGGGTCACTTGAACCCTTAAGCGTAATCTTCATTGCATACATCTTTGCGTTCTCCTACAAAACGCCGGGTTTTAGTCTTCAAGTGTTTGCGGCAACCGTTTTCTTCATTCAGCGCACATTTGTCTATTTTGAAGGAATACAGGCATCATTGCACACAATCAATAATAACGTTCCGCACATTGGCCATATTTTGGAGTTTGAACAAGAACTCAAAAAAGAAGCAGAGTCTAATCCTGGGAAAAACCGTTTTTCATTTTCAAAAGATTTAACATTTCATGATGTATCATTTTCTTATCTTCCTGAGACTCCTGTTTTGTCTCGAATCAATTTGCACCTTAAAAAAGGAGAAATGGTAGGGCTTATTGGGTCATCCGGTTCTGGCAAGACCTCAATTGCGGACCTCCTGTTGCGACTCTTTGAGCCGACTGAAGGAAAAATCACGTTAGATGGGGTACTTGCCAAAGAATTTGCGCTTATTGAATGGCGAAGGCAAGTAGGCTATGTTTCTCAAGATATTTTTCTTCTTAACGAGAGCGTAGAAAATAACATAAAATTTTATAACGAAATTATCAGTGATGAAGAAATGCATGAGGCGGCAAAAAAAGCTAATGCCTATGAGTTTATACAAAAATTGCCTCAAGGCTTTGGCACAGTTGTGGGAGATAGAGGCATGATGCTCTCCGGCGGACAACGCCAGCGAATTGTTCTCGCGCGTATCTTGGTGCGCCGTCCGCAAATTTTAGTATTGGATGAGGCAACCAGTGCGCTTGATGATGAGTCTGAAATTCTGATACAAAAAGCTATTCATAACCTTCGGGGTAATGTGACTGTCCTTATAATCGCCCATCGTCTTTCAACGGTTGTTGATGTTGATAGGCTGCTGGTTCTTGATAAAGGAAAAATTCTTGAGGAAGGGGCGCCGCGGGAGTTACTCCAAAATCCCGACTCCTACTTTTACAAAATGTATCATCTCAAGGAGCTGTGAACTCTGCGCAAACGGTGAAAACCTTTTTTATTACACTGACTGCCGGACAAGAAATCCGTGATTTTTTGTTGAGCGATTTTTATACGCTAGCAAAAAACGATCCACACATTCGGATCATAGCCTTCCTTCCACCGGATCAGGCCGAAAAGTACAAAAGGGAATTTGGACATGAGCGTTGTATTATCGAGCCAATTGTGGGAATCAATAACAAATGGATGCCCAAAGAGCTGTTTCGGATTGTCTGTTTCGGTTGTATTCCCACGAGAACTATCTGGTCTCGTAATTGGTTTACCTATCTTGGAGGTGGATCTTTGCCAAGTTTTGTAACAAAACAATTTCTATGGATTTTGGGGCATTCTCGAATCTGGCGGAGTCTGATGCGCATGACAGAATATTATATTTTTCACGATGATAATGTCTGGAAACCATATTTTGAAAAATATAAACCAGATGTTGTGTTTGGCTCGGCCATGATTTTTGAAGAGGATGTTCTGATGATAAAGTTTGCAAAGCGGCAGGGAATTCCAACGGTTGGTATGATGCGCAGTTGGGACAACTTTACTTCCAAAGGATTTATTCGTGTCCACCCCGACCGATTATTTGTGCAAAATTCCACTATGGTCGAGGAGGCTTACACCCTCAATAGCTTTCCTAAAGAACGAATTGATATTATTGGTTTTCCGCAGTGGGATCATTATTATGATCCTTCTTGGCAAATGACTCGCGAAGAATTTGCTGATAAATTTAAGCTTGATCCAAAAACTCGTTGGGTAGTTTTTTTTGGTGGAGGACTTATGACTGGTCTTTTCGGCATGCCCGATAGGGGAGATCATGTGGTGATGCTGAATCAAGCCGTACGACGGGGAGAACTTAGTAATATCACTGTTATACTGCGCGCGCATCCTGCCTATACCGACGCACTACGTCCAGAAGCGCTTGAAAGTCCGGTCTTGGATTTTGGAAAAGGGTGGAACTTTACGGTTGAAGATATGAAGCTACTTTTAAATCTTGTTCGCTTTTCAGACGTTGCCTTAAATGTTGGATCTACCATCGCCCTTGAGGTCGCTATGTTTGATAAACCAGTCGTTTTGATTGGATTTAACGGGTATGATACTGATGAGAAACTTCCGTGGCATCGTCGGCTTTCAACTGCTCTCAATAATACAGTTCACTATCTTCATGTGCAGCAAACTGGTGGGGTATGGCGGGTAAATAATGAGACAGAGTTGATCCATGCTGTCAAGACTTATTTAGAAAATCCTGCGTTACATAAAGAAGGCAGGGCCCGTATAGTAAAGGAGCTGGTGGGGCCAACTGATGGGAAAGCGGCCACGAGAGTATTCCAGATCTTGAGAAAACTAGCAGACTCAAAAGCCCTAAGCACTAAACTCTAAATCCTAAACAAATCCTAATGTTCAAAATCTACAAGTCCAAAACACGTTTTTGAACTTTGAATTTAGGATTTTGAATTTGTTTAGAGTTTAGAAATTAGAATTTAAACACGTATGGAGAATGTAAAAGTTTTAGGAATTATAGGGGCGCGTTCGGGATCCAAATCAATCCCGCATAAAAACATTCGCCCTCTCTTGGGAAAGCCACTCTTGGGATGGATTGCCGAGGCAGCGAAAGCTTCAAAGACAGTATCTCGTCTAATTATTTCTACCGATTCACCAGAATATGCCGAAGTTGCCAAACAATTTGGAGTTGAAGTTCCGTTTTTGCGGCCTGCTGAGCTAGCCAAAGATACGGTCCCTGACTTTGACTATATTTCGCATGCAACACGGTGGTTACAAGAAAATCAGGGTTGGCAAGCAGACATTATCCTGCGTCTTCCCCCAACGGCGCCCTTGTGTCGTCCTGAACATATCGATGCCTGTGTTCAACTTTTGTTGGACAATCCCGAAGCTGATTCATCACGAACGATCACCGCGGCAAGCAAACATCCCTACAAATTGTGGCGTGCTAATGGAAATTATATTGAGCCTTTTCTAACTGAGGAATTTACCGGACTGAAGGATGCCCACAACATGGCACGTCAATCCTACCCTCCAGCCTATCAACATGTTGATGTGATTGCTCTTCGCTGGAAAACCCTTATGGAAGGACGTTCAATGGCGGGTCAAAAAGTTGCCTATCATGTTATACCCAAACTTGATGCAGTTGATATTGATACTGAACTTGATTTTATGATAGCTGAAATTCTTCTCAAAAAGAGGATTGGAGAAGCAGAGATTATATGAGTGGGCAGGCTGCTGGTCAAAAAACTTTTTTGGTTGCTTGTGCGACGGGGTATGAGATACGAAATTGGCTGCAAGGAGATTTTTATCAAGCTGCTAAAGAAAATCCTTTAGTTCGTCTCGTTATCCTTGTTCCACCTGATCGAGTGGATTCTTGTCGTGAGTTTCAACACGAGCGGTGTATGATAGAACCGTTTGATTTGCAACTTGAAAAGCAGACCTTCAAAAAAATATACCGCATTGCCTGTTTCGGCTGTGTTCCGACACGAACCATTTGGTCGCGCAATCTTTTTAGTTATCTTCATGGCGGAAACTTTTTTAATTTAATTTTCAAGCAATTTTTTTGGGTCCTCGGACATGTGCGCATATGGCGAGCTTTTATGAGACTTCTAGAACGTTATGTCTTTTGGGATGACCAAATTTGGAAACCATATTTTGAAAAATACAAACCGGATGCAGTCTTCGGTACCGGCATTTTGAATGATGAGGATATAACCCTACTTAAATATGCCAAGCGTTCCGGTGTTCCGACTCTCGGCATGATGCGTGGTTGGGATAACTTTACTTCAAAAGGTTTTTTGAGGATTTTTCCTGATAAGCTTCTGGTACAAAACCCCACGATGATAGAAGAAGCAGTTACGCTGAACAATTTTCCCCGAGCTCGTGTACGAGCCATTGGCTTTGCCCAATGGGATCATTATCTTGATTCTTCGTGGCATATGAGCAAAGAAGAATTTGCTCGTGAATTTAGTCTTGATGCGACCAAACGCTGGATTGTCTATTTTGGCGGAGGATTGATGACGGGCTTGTTTGGTATACCTGATAAGGGTGATCATGTCCTTATGCTTGATAAGGCTATTAAGTCCGGAGAACTTGAAAACTCAACTGTCCTTATTCGAGTGCATCCTGGGCACGAAGATGTTATGAAGCCAGAGGCTCGCGTTTTTCCTATTCTTAATTTTGCTAAAGGCTGGAAATTTACTGGAGGCGATATGAAAATACTTTTAAATTTAGTACGTTTGTCGGATGTGACAATTAATCTTGGCTCGACCATGTCACTTGAAGCAGCAATTTTTGATAAACCAGTAGTTTTGATTGCCTTTAACGGAGGGGAAGGGAAAAAAGTTCCTTGGCATAATCGACTTTCAGTTGCACTTGATCAGAGTGTGGCATTTGTGTATGTACAAAATACCGGGGGTGTGTGGCGCGTTTCAAATGAGCAGGAGTTTATTCAAGCGGTTAAAACATATTTAGAAAGTCCTTCTTTGCATAAGGAAGGAAGATCGCGTATTGTTCAGCAATTAGTGGGACCTTTGGGGAGTGCGGGTAAAAGTGCTCTTGATGAGCTCCTGGCACTAGCATAGACCAGTAAATACTTATGAAAATAACAGACATTCAAGTTTTCCACGCCGATGCAGGATGGCGGCCGTGGACATTTATAAAAATAAGTACGGATGAGGGTTTTGTTGGGTGGAGTGAATGCACGGATTCTCACGGTTCTCCTCGGGGAATTGAGGGAGTAGTTAAAGATTTAAGTCCGCTGCTTGTTGGCCAAGATCCTCGTAAAATTGAAAAACTTTACTGGGATATGTACTCTCGGACTCGTCAGAGTGTTGGAAGTATTATTGCCAAAGCTATTGGGGGGATAGAAAATGCATTACTGGATGTTAAGGCTAAGGCTTTGGGTGTGCCGGTATACGAACTTTTTGGTGGTACGGTGCGCGATAAACTTCCGCTCTACTGGTCACATTGTGGAACTTCTCGAGTGAGAGCATACGACCTTGTCAAAAAGCCCCAAATCAGAACCCGGGATGATGTAATGAAATTTGGAGAAGAGGTTCGTGCATCGGGATTCAGGGCTATAAAGACCAACATCGGAGTGCTTGAGGAAGCACCCTATGTACATATGCCCGGCTTTTTTAAAAGTACTGGTGGGCCTGAATTAAATGCGGATTTTAAGATTCTAAAAAATATTGAAAATTGGTTTGGAGTGTTACGGGAGGCTGTGGGAGACGATATTGATATTGTAATTGATTTAAACTACAACTTTAAAACTGAAGGTTATATCAAAATTGGCCGAACGCTTGAACACTATAAGCCTCTTTGGCTTGAAATTGATACGTATGATCCTGATGCACTAAAAGATATTCGCAATGCGGTGAATGTACCGATTTGTTCTGGTGAAAATCTTTATGGCGCGCGCCAGTATCGTCCATTTTTTGAGCGTCACGCCATGGATATCGCCAGCATCGATATTATTTGGAACGGATTTATTCAATCAAAAAAGATTAGTGATATGGCCGAGGTGTATGAGATGAATATAAGCCCTCATAACTACAATGGCCATCTTTCAACGTTTATTAGCGCCCAATTTTGTGCAACTATCCCGAATCTGCGCATCATGGAAATTGATGTTGACGATGTGCCGTGGCGAGATGAACTTTTCACTAATGTGCCAGAGGTAGAAAACGGATTTCTAAAAGTTCCAAAAGGTCCAGGGTGGGGAACTGATGTTGATGAGGAAGCGATTAAAAAACATCCTTGGCCTAAGGGTTAGAAAATTAAGCGCTAGGCACTAGGTGCTAGGTAACTTTCCATAGCCTACATTTCTAGAGCTTAAGTCTTGTGCAAATGAAAATTGCAGTTTTGGGTCCCGGGGCAATAGGAGGATTACTTGCATCATTACTTTTCAGGAAGGGACATGATGTAATTTGTATTGGCACTGATGAAGATGTTGCGGTCATCAGAACAGAGGGGATGAGGATAGAAAGTTCTGTATATGGAAATTTTGTTGCGCGTCCCCAAGCGGAAACTATTCTGATGGGCAAGCCCGATGTCTTATTTATTACCGTAAAGGCGCCACACCTTAACAGCGCACTTTCTAAGATTCAGATAATAAGAAATTCAAATACTATTGTCGTACCGCTTTTAAATGGTTGTGAGCACTTTGATCAAATAAATACAATTTTGGAAGTAAAAACAGTGACGGCAATGATAGGAAATATAGAAGTTCTACAAAAAGGGCGAGGCCATATTGTACATGTAACCAACAAGACTCCACATCTTGAACTCGCCTCACCCGTTGGAGTTCTTACCGTGCATATTAAATCAATTTCAGAAGCCTTGAATCAGGCAGGAATCGAAACGGTAGTAAAAGAAAAGACAACAGAAGTAATTTGGAATAAACTTGCACGCCTTTCGGTGATCGGCTTACTCACTGCAGCAGCCCAAAAACCAATTGGTTGGATTCGTACTAATCCCATGTGGAGAGGGACATTAACACAGTGTGTACAGGAAGTAATTGCAATTGCAAATGCCGAAGGAGTGGCTTTTGATTCTGAGGTAGTAATCACGCAAATTGATAGTCTCTCTGAAAGTTTAACTACTTCTTTAAGTCGCGATATTGGGGCTGGAGTTCTTTCCGAACTAGACGCAATTGTTGGTGCAGTTTTGCGAAGAGGGACACGTGTTGGTCTTTCATGCCCGACTATGCAGGTCTTATTCGATGATTTGAGGAAAAAAGAAAGCACGATATAATCAATCTTATGAAAAAAAAGTCATTGCGGGTACTTTTTGCTGTTCGTTCGTATCGACATCTTCCACAATTTCGTAAAATGATAGAGATTCTTGCAGAGCGCGGGCACACCGTGCTGGTTTTGATTTATAAGGGTCTTACTGATGAATCACTTGAACAAGTTCGAAACTTAGAACAAGGGTATGAGCGAGTTACGTATGATTGGACTCGACCTGCTTCTCGCGAAGGAACTTTTCTTTTGCATGCACGAGAACTGTTGAACTTCAGAAAGCATTTAATAACAGGTGGATCAGAATATTATGCGCAAAGGTGGAAAGAATACTTGCATCCTCAACTGATTAAACTTTTTGATTGGTGGTTTGCTCGGCTTCTTTTAAAAACTAGTTTGGCCGGTTGGGCTTTAGGTCTTTTTGAAAAGTTAACTCCTCCCAAATCGGCGGTCTTAGTACACCTTAAGGAATGGAAATCGGATGTGGTGGTTGCCTCCCCGGTGAATTTACGACTTTCCTCTCCCGAGCTTGAGTACTTAAAGGCAGCAATTAGTCTTAAAATTCCAACGGCTATTCCTATGGCCTCTTGGGACAACATAACGACCAAAGGACTGTATCACGTCAAACCCGATCGTTACCTTGTATGGAATAACGTCCAAATTCGAGAGATAAAACAACATCATAATGTGAATCCGAATCAAACTCGAGTAATTGGTGCCACAACCATGGACTATTGGCATCCTATGCCTACGCCGACAGAACGAACAGTTTTTTGCAAGCAGCATGGAATTAAAGAAAATGAACCCTTTCTTTTGTATCTTGGCTCATCTGTGAACACCGCTGGAGATCAGGAGCGATGGTTGGTTGAGAAGATTCGAAAAACTTTAGACGAAACCCCAAATTTACATCTTAAGAACTTACAACTTCTCGTTCGTCCGCATCCCAAACATTTTAAAATTTATCAAGATATGGATCTTCCAAAAATTGTTGTTGCTCCTAAAAACGGCTATCTACCAAACCCCAAAGATGAGCAACGATTACTCATGGATTCAATTTTTCATTCCGTGGGTATTATTGGTATCAATACCAGTGCCATGCTCGATGCCATGGTTTTAAACCGTCCGGTTATTGCAGTTAACATGGGGGAACGCGCAACTATGCAGATGGAAACGTATCATTTTCCCGAACTGGTGAAATCCAAAGCCATTAAATTGGTTGATGTAAAAAACCCTGGAGAAATTAGTAAGGCTATTCAAAATGTTCTTGAGGGTATTGACGAGTGTAAGGCCATGCGAGACTGTTTTGTGAAAGAATACATCCGACCCCGAGGACTGGAAATAACCTCTGGAGAAGCAATTGCGGATGAACTTGAGGCACTTGTGGCGGAAAAAACAAAAGTATTCTCGTAACGTTATAAGGATAGGGATCATGCTAAATCTTCCATTACAAAGTTCGAAAATGAAGCGAGAAGAATCTCGAACGAGTTGGCGTCTTTTTAAGCAGAGTTTGCGCAAACTCTTTTTAAAAAATGGGAAAATAATTCGGACTCAAGAAATAGATACTGAAGGATATGATGAAGATTGGAACTATCTCCCGTCTTCGATGAAAACAGACGTGTCACCGGGAACCTCATATATCCATGACACGCTGGTCTTATGGCGTTCTATTGATCGCCGCAAACACGTCTTGGGCAGGGTTTCTGAACTGCTTGCCGGAATTCATCCCGAATCTTTTGCAGAGTTGGGAAGTGGCAACGGAATTAATATTTTGAGTCTTGTAGTACTTTGTCCGTGGATACACCGTTGGCGAGGAGTTGAAATTTCAGCAACTGGAGTAAAAACCGCCAAGGATTTTTTACAAAATCCTCATTATGAATCACTTATATTTATTACCGGGCAGTCCAAAGAGACTATTCAGGAGCGGCTCAAAAATGCAGATGTTGATTTTATTCAAGCTGACATGACGCAGATTCCGGTTGCAAACGGAGAATTTGATTGCGTATTCTCACAACAGGCAATCGAGCGTTTACCCTCTAATTATATGAACGCTTTTAGGGAAGCTCGTCGTGTGGCAAAAAAGAACGCAATTTTCATCGAATCATTTATCGAAGTCCAGCGCACTTTTGTCCAGAGACTATACTTGTACGCATCAGATTACTTCCGAGCTAGTTTTAGGGATGTAGAAAAGGTTGGGTTTAAAGTCCTCTTATTTGAACCAATTATAGCTAAAGCTAAACACGCAAGCGGTCTACTTTTGTGTAAGTCCCATTAGAAGTCTTGACTAGTTGTAGCTATGAGTTAAGTAAAAACAGAATAGTGTATGTGCAGCAAATTATTTCATCCAACCATAAACTTCTAACGGGATAAATAAAATATGGAAACTAAAGAATCACTAAAAAAAGAATTTTTCACACGAGTTCCTAAGGCTCGGGAAGCAAACCCGGTTTTTCGAAAAATCTTTGAATTTATGTATCAGGCACATGAAGCTGCGCGTCCCGGGACTAGGGCCTTGAACATTTTCTCATCCCAAGACTTTTCTGGAAACCGCGAGGAGGTCTATCGAGAAAAGTTTTTTAACGAATGCGAGTATGAGGCAGTTGATTTTTGGGAAGATAAATTTGTGCTCAATGAACAAAAAGATATCGAGAAACATACACTTCCGTTTCCGGATAACCACTTTGATGTTCTGGTAACAACCAAGGTGATCATGGAGCATATTTCGGAACCAGAAAGAGCCATTCGAGAATTTTCTCGTATTTTAAAACCAGGGGGCCAAGCTTTTATTATTGCACCGTTGGTGCGACGCCAGCATCAAAAACCCTATGATTATTTCCGTTACACAGAGTTTGCCCTGCAGCACCTCTTTAAGAAAGCGGGCTTTAAAGAAATTATATTAACGCCGACCAACGGTGGGGTAGTGACTCTTTCTGCATATGCATACTTTTTCCAAAGAGAAATTCCTATGCCAAAATTTTTAGTTAAGTTTTTTGATTGGTTCCATAGTTGGATAATAGAACCCGTCGCATTTTACTTAGATCGATTTGATAACGGATACGGCAGAGATCTTTCGCTTTATTTTCTCGTGCACGCCAAAAAATAATGAAGTCAACTAAACGAAAAATTTGTTTTCCAATTACTAACCGAGTCCATTATGCTCGGCAAAAACTTTTATTGGAAAAAATTAAAAAATCTCCCAAACTCGAACTTCAGATTATAGCAGGCGGTTCCATCTTACTTGAAAAATATGCCCAACGATTTCTTCCTGCAATGCAAAAAGGCAATCTTCCTATTCACGATGTATTGTATAACGTGATTGAGGGTGGAAATCATATTACTATGGCCAAAACCGCAAGCCTGGTCGGCTTAGAGTTTACCAACTCTATTTATAACCTCAATCCGGATATTGTCTTAATTAAAGGTGATCGATTTGAGCAGTTAGCGATTGCCATGGTATCTGCCTATCTTAATAAAACGGTAGCGCATATCGAAGGAGGGGACGTAACCGGAACAATTGATGAGAGTGTGAGACACGCTATCACGAAGCTTGCGCACATTCATTTTGTGACCAATGAGGATTCACGGAGGCGAGTTATTCAGATGGGGGAAGACCCTAAAACTGTTTTTAATGTCGGGTCTTTAGATGTTGAAGCTGCCTCTTTAGTAAAAAATAAATTGAATCCCGAAGCTATCAATCCCATAGGCATTGGCCATGAATTAGATTTTTCTAAACCCTACCTTATGGTGATGTATCATCCGGTGACCACCGAGACTACAAATCAAAAATTTATAGAAGAGCTGCTTGGGGTGGTTGATTCATTAAAAGTTCAGACAGTTTGGTTTTGGCCAAACAATGACGCTGGAACCGATGAGATAGCCCGTACTATTCGTACCTATCGAGAAAAGAAAATGAAAAATCACTTAATAAAATTTGTTACTGATATTTTGCCGGAAGATTTTATTGCTTTTTTAAGAGAATCTGCATGTTTGGTAGGAAACTCTTCTTCGGGTATCAAAGAGGCTTCTTTTCTGGGTGTGCCGGTTGTAAACATCGGAACACGACAAAATGGGCGGCTTCGCGGTCCAAACGTCAAAGATGTTGGATATAAGGGAATAGATATAAAGAAAGCGATCGAATCTCAAATTGCTCACGGTCCTTATGCCTGCTCTAAAATTTATTATCAGCCTCGCTCGAGTGAGAAAATAGTATCTATTTTAACTAAAACCAAGTTATATAGGCAAAAGACCTTTGTTGATCAACCAATCTTTAAATAACAGGAGGAGAACGATATATGCCCAAAATTTTAGGAGTGATTACCGCACGAGGGGGGTCAAAAGGTATACCAGGAAAAAACATCAAGCCTCTTTTGGGTAAACCTCTTATCGCTTACACCATTGAGGCTGCCCAAAAATCTGGAATTTTTGACCGGCTTATACTTTCTACTGATGACGAAGCGATCGCATCGGTAGCTAAGAAATACGGCATCGAAGTCCCATTTTTGCGTCCAGCAGAACTTGCGGAAGATAAAACTCCCCATCTTCCGGTAATGCAGCATGCAGTGCAGTGGATGAGAGAAAAAGACGATTACATTCCGGATTACGTGGCAATTCTGCAACCAACTGCCCCGTTGCGCCAACCTGAGCATCTTAAGGAGGCTTGGGAACTTTTATCCTCTCGAGGAGCAGATTCCGTCATTAGTGTTACAGAAATCCCAGGACATTCAAACCCAATGTGGGCTATCAAGATTGATGAGAACAGTTTTGGTACTTTGTTTGTAAGTGGAGAACCAATCAGAAAACGAATACCACGACGTCAAGAATTACCCAAGGCTTACGTAAATAGTGGTGCTGTTTATATTTTTAAAACCGAACTTCTTTTTCATCCCGAAACACCTAATTTTTATGGTGACAAGGTGGCTGCATATATTATTGATGATAGGTTCAACGCGAATATAGACCTAAAAGAAGACTGGGAAAAGGCCGAAAAAGCCCTAAAACAAATTCAAGACTCTCGATCTGTATAACATATTAGTTGTATGAACTCTGAACAAATTTTCGAAAAAATTAAAACTGGAGTTTTTATCATCGCTGACATTGGTAAAAATTTCATCCAGTCTGAAGAAGAACGTCCAGTAGCTGAGTATTTGCAAAACGCCAAAGAGCTGGTCGACAAAACGGTCTGGGCTGGCGCTGACGCTATAAAGTGTCAAACGCACAATGTCGAAGACGAGCAATTGAATATTCCAATTATCTCGCCTCACGCCAAGGGGCTGGATCGCTATACATGGGTAACGCGGAATCAGAAGTCGACACCAGTTGAAGAATTTTGGAAACCACTTAAGGCGTACTGTGATGAAAAGGAGATTATTTTCTTCTCAACCCCGATGTCGCGGGGTGCGGCAATCCGGCTTTCAGAAGTGGGTATGCCGCTTTGGAAAATCGGGTCAGCCGATATTCTAGACTTCGTTTGTATGGATTATATGCGAAGCACGCCACTCCCGATTATTATGTCGTCCGGCATGTCGACACTTGAGGATGTAGAGAGGGGACTCGAATTCCTTCGCGCCAAAAGCAAAAAAGTTGCGTTGATGCACTGCCTTTCGAAATATCCCGGTTTGCCAGAAGAGGCTAACCTCTCTGTCATAGAACTGTATCGTGAAATGTTTCCGGAAGTACCGATCGGCTTTTCTGAAAATTCGACCGGAACGGAGCCGTCGAAGATTGCCACAGCACTCGGCGCAAAAATGATTGAGAAGCATATGACCATCCGTCGTGATCTGTGGGGAGCGGATCACAAAACATCCTCTACGCCCGAGGAATTCAAAGAAATGGTAGACACTATTCGAAAGATAGAAACTGATCCAACTGAAAAGAAACGGTGGCTTAACCATCCGCAGTTTGAAGTGATTTATGGAACAAAAGAAAAGAGACTAACGGAAGATGAAAAAGTTCTCCGTCCGATTTGGAGAAAATCACTCATGGCGGGGCAAGATATTCCTGCAGGATCAGTAGTGAGTGTGGATATGGTATATGCTATGCGGCCACAAGCACAAGCCAGCGGAATTCCTTCCGAACATTATGAGTCTATTATTGGAAAGAAAATTAAACAATCGCTCAAGAAATACGATCCAATAACGTTTGAAAATATTGTATGAATGCCTGCCCGGTAGTGAAATTTGATTATTTCGAAATCTTTATTGTAAAAAGTGGGAGATCCATCACTTGTTTTGTTTTGTTCAGATTTTCCAGTTAAAATCCTTTTTGATTATGAATCAAATTTCTACTATCCGGGACAAAGGATATCTTTCACTCTGCTATCACTATATCCGTCCTTCGAAAGAGAAAGATCCCGTATCGGATATCATCTGTACACGAGTTGACGAGTTTCTGCAGCATCTGCAGATGCTTGGGCAAGAGTTTAATTTTTTATCTCTTGCCAACACTTACGAGTACGCCTATGCCGACAAAACCATTCTCGATAAGCGTGGAATGCTTTTAACATTTGATGATGGTTTGTCTGATCATTATCTCGCTGCTCAATTGTTGGCTGATGCCGGAATTAAAGCAACCTTTTTTATTCCTACCTGTATTATTGAAGACAATTTGCCGGCTAATCCCCCCATTTTAAATTATGCTTTTGCCATGTATCGTATCAGTGGATTTTTAGAAGCTTTTAGAAATGCCCTGGAAAACCATCAGCTTAACGTTGATCAATATAATATTACCTTTGAACGAGGCAAAGACGATCCATGGGAGAAAATTAAAGAAATAAAATCTGCTTTCAAATATAAGTTCCACTATGCGACTGCTCGCAATATTCTTATTCATGTGTATCAGAATCTCCTTCTAAAAAATAATCCCGAGATAATGCAGCTCATGCATCTTACCCAAAAGCAGATCCAGGAGATACTTATCATGGGACACTCAATCGGATCACATTCCCATACTCATGTGTCCGTGGGGGCACACGACTTATCGGGAGAAGACTTTCAAAAAGAGCTTGTCCAACCAAAATATATTCTTCAAGATACATTTGAAACACCGGTGTTTGCATTAAGCTATCCTTTTGGATCAGAAAAGGATGTTTTATCGTCACAGGATTTAGTAAAAAAAGCCGGTGAATACAAATTAGCCTTTACTACTGCAAAAATAGTTAACACCAAACAAACACCACCTCTGGAGCTGGGAAGATATATGCCAAGAGGAGAAGATACGGTAGAAAGACTTGAAAAAATATTAAACGAAATTTCTAATTCCTAATTTTTAAGTATCAATTTCCAATTTACAATCAATTTTCAATGAGTTATTGATCAAATGAGACATCCCATGAAAATTGAAAACTAGAAATTGAAAATTATTATTGTATGAAAATCGCAGTTTTCACATCTAACGCCGTTCGTCATAAATTTGTTGCAAACACTCTTGCCAAGCACGCGGATGAAGCTTTAATTGTAAGTGAGTGCAAGGCCAATGATGCACCTCCAGAAATTATCGATCGACCCCTCACCCCAACAGAGGAACATTTTTTCTTGCGTCATAAAACTGAAAAAGAATTTTTTGGTGGTAATGATACATTTCAAGCCCCGGTAATCCCTGTGTTGTATAAAGAAGCCAATCTTCCTTATATATATGAGATAGTAAAGAAATTTAACCCCGATATGGCGTTTGTCTACGGTTCTTGCATTATAAAAGAACCCTTGCTGTCTCTTCCTAAACCGGGACGGTTTATAAATTTGCACCTTGGTCTGTCACCGTATTATCGTGGTGCGGGAACTAACTTTTGGCCCTTCATAAATAAAGAATTGGAATATGTTGGCTCAACCCTTTTGCATATCGATGCCGGAGTTGATACCGGAGACATCATTAGCCATGTGCGACCAACGATTGAGAAAGGCGATACGGTCCATACTGTTGGTAATAAAGTCATTCGAGATTCTGCTGCAGCACTAGTAAGAACTATTGAAATAGTGAAGGCTGGCAAAGAACTTGCTCGTATTCCACAATGGAAAGTTTCCGACGAACGCTACTATCGCAAAGCAGATTTCAACGAAGAAGTTCTTAGCAAGTATTACTATAATATGAAAACTGGTTTGATAGAAAGTTATCTTTCACAGCCCCAGAAAGAACTCAAAATTGTTAATCTCTAGCGTTTTCAAAAATATTATGCAAAATTGTGTATATGTAAAAAGAGAATTGATCAATGAGACTTTGGGGTCAGCGACTCGCCAAGGCAAAAAACTTTTGGAGCCGCTAAAAACTATTTCTAAAGAAAGTAAATTACCGCTCAATATTCTAGAGGATAAAGATGTTATTAATGAGGCAGAGATTCACACGCATGAAGGAGATTTGTGGCAGTGTCTTGAGGGAGAAGTAACATTTATATTTGGCGGTGAATTGGTGGATCCATGGAAAAAGAAAAATGCTGATGGAACAGAAGACGAACGAGAGATTAAGGCCAATGAAATTCGTAACGGTACTGAAACTGTTTTGCGACCAGGGGATTGGCTTTGGATTCCGCCTGGACAGCCCCATCAACATGTCTGCAAAGGTGTTGCTCGTCTCGCAATCATAAAAATCCCAAAGGCTTGACTTTTTGATAAAAATTAGTTAGGTTATTTTTGGTACTTACTCTCGAAAATATATGAGTAAAACTGTTGTGGTTCTGGATATGGATAATTGCATTCTACTCGATCCGGACACTCGTAATGGTTCGGAAGAGATTAAAAGCGAAGCCTGGTTTGAAGTTTTTTCCGAACATCCAAGAAGTGAACTCGAATCAGTTCTTGAACAAGTGAAGAAAGAAATTGCTGGGGGTAAGGGAGATCGGAAAGATGTGGTACGGAGAATATGCGAACATTTCGGAACTTCTCAATTAGAAATTCCCAAGGAAGTAGAAAGACGCTGTAAACATTTCAATGCTGTTGTTCAAAATGGTATTCATGCAATGGGCATCTCTCTGAATGTTAGAGATGCGCTTACTCGGCTCTCTTCTCGTGCACCGCTCTATGTCAACACCGGAACTCCGCAGCAAGAAGCTATTGAAAGTCTTTCTCATTTGTGGATTTCTTCACTTTTCCGTGGAGTCTATGGCCGTCCAGACACCAAGGTACAAAATTTACAAACTATCGCCACCCAAGAGAGTGTTGAACCCCATCAGATGCTCTTTGTTGATGATCAAGAAAGTGGATGGACAGCTACCCAAGAGTTTGGGTGTAGATTTGTTGGTATCCATACAGCCCTAAATAAAGAGTGGCACAGTGGGACACCATTTCCACTCATTTATTCGTTGGCAGAACTTTTGGATATGATTTAGGACCACCATCGTGTGGCCTATTTTAATAGTTTAGGAATGACAATTCGTAGTGTTTATACGTTATAATTTAAGTATGGACTCAAGTCAAAATAGTAAAAATCTCTTTGATCTCTCTAGCCAAATTGCAATTGTAACCGGCGGTCTTGGACAACTGGGAAGTGAATATGTAAAGACACTCGTTGAATCAGGCGCTCGCGCGGCGATTTTTGATATTACCGATACATTAAATCAAAAAGTTGAACCACTTATCAAAGAAGGGAAAGCTTCTATCCATATAGTTGATATAACTAAAAAAGATAATGTGAAAAGAGGATTTGAAGAGGTGGTTACAAAATTTGGCGTTCCTACAATTCTTATCAATAATGCAGGAATTGATTCTCCACCTAATGCTCCAGTTTCAACTACTGGTCCGTATGAGGATTTTCCGGAAGAGGTGTGGGATGCGGTTATTGATTCGCACCTGAAAGGTATGTTCTTGATGTCACAAGAGTTTTTGCGTGCAATCAAACCTTCTAAAAAGAAAGGAAGCATCATCAACGTATCTTCCACGTACGGAGTTGTTTCCCCCGACCAATCATTATATGATTTTCGTCGCAAGTCTGGAGAAGAATTCTATAAACCAGTAGCATACAGTGTTGCCAAGTCAGGGGTTCTTAATTTTACCCGATGGTTGGCAGAATACTGCCGACAACGGGGTGTAAATGTACGCGTGAATACGTTAGTTCCCGGAGGAGTGTATGCAGGGCAGAATGAAGAGTTTTTGAAAGAATACAATCGAAGGACCATTTTAGGTCGTATGGCTGAGCCGCATGAATACAACGGCGCTATTCTTTTTCTTGCTTCAGAGGCTTCATCATATATGACAGGCTCAACGTTAATTGTTGATGGGGGATGGACCGCGAGATAAGTATTGGGAATTTTTTTTACTGAAAATTAGAAATTGTAAACTATGTATCCCCAAAAAATTCTCAACTGGATAGATGATCAAGAACTTGAATCAGCATCAGGGCAGTTTTTTGATAAAATAAATCCCGCAACCGAAGAAGTCTTGGCTGGGGTAACTCGAGGGAATGTTGAGGATGTAAAGAGGGCGGTTTCCGTTGCGCGTAAAGCACGTCAGCAGTGGTCGCAAATGCCCACTGTAAATCGAGCAGAAATTTTGCGAGAGGCGGTGTTTTTAATGCGAGAACGCAAAAATGAACTTACTGAAATAGTAGCACTCGAAAGCGGTAAGCCCCAACGTGACGCACTTAACGAAGTAGGTGCTGCAATTGAATGTGGTTTCTTTTTTGCAGGAGAGGGCAGGCGGTACTTTGGTGAAGTCCTACAGAGTAGCCAGCCGCACCGCGAAGTAAAAATAATTCGAGCAAGTGCTGGAGTTGGTGCTCTTATTACTCCTTTTAATAATCCATCCGCAGGCGTTGCTTGGAAACTATTTCCTGCTCTTCTTTGCGGTAACGCGGTTATAATTAAATCACATGAAGATGTTCCGTATGTGGCCATTTGGTACGCAAAGATTTTTAAAGAGGCTGGATTGCCTTCTGGAGTAATTTCCGTGCTTCAGGGTTTTGGACCCGAAGTCGGCGCTCCTTTGGTTGAAAATGAATATGTTGAATTTATCTCACTCACCGGATCAGTTGAAACAGGAAGAAAAGTTATCAAAGCTTCGGCTGATCGCCTTGCCAGAGTTTCGATTGAAGCAGGAGGAAAAAATCCTTTTGTGGTGTGTGACGACGCCGATCTTAAGCGAGCAGCTACTCTTGCAGTGCAAGCCGGTTTTGTTGATGCAGGGCAGCGCTGTGTTGCTGCCTCACGCATTATTATTTTTGATTCCGTGTATGAACAGTTTAAAAATCTGTTCCTGGAAAAAGTTAAAAACTTAAAAATTGGATCAGCGGAAAGCGATGATTATGGCGCAATAATTAACGAAAAACGCATGACAGCTATTCTTGATTCGGTTGCCAAAGCAGTTTCAGGCGGAGCGGTGTTGCTTACTGGAGGTAAGCGAGTTGAGAATAAAAAAGGTTTTTTTGTTGCTCCTACAGTTTTGGAAAGTATTGATCCAAGTGCAGAAATTTCCCAATCTGAACTTTTTGGTCCTGTTGTAATTCTATACAAAGTTAGGGATTTTAATACTGCAGTAGAACTTGCTAACAATTCTGTCTTCAAGCTTGGAAGCGCAATTCACACAAAAAGTATTCACAGAGCCCAAGAATTCATTAGCCGGCTCAATGCAGGAGTTGTTCGTGTAAATGGGCCTACGCACGGGAGTGAGCCGCACATGCCCTTTGGCGGTGTTGGCCTTTCAGGTAACGGCTGGCGTGAACCAGGAACAAAAGCTTTGGATTTTTATTCAGAATGGAAACAGGTAAGTATTGATCACGATCCGCAAGATATCTAGCAAATTGCTTCTAAGGTATCGTTTCGCTATGATATGAAATGTCATGAAGTTTCTCCTGTTTAAGGGAAGTCTTGTTCGCGGAGTAATAATAATCATTTTCCTGACCCTTTTACTCGAAGGGTTTTTACGATTTTTTCCGCAAATAATTTCTCTGCCCTTACTTGTCCGCTTTCATCCTGAACTTCGATTTCAGATTGCAGATCGATTAGGACTTCCTAATATTGCGAGCAAGCGGGAAGTAAAAACTGATGAGGGAAGAATTCTTAAAGTGTTTCGGCCATTTGCAAAGGTACTCATCACTATCCATGAAGGAACTTCTCCTACCGATATTACTATGGATGAAAATGGATTTTGTAATCCTTCAGCAGAGCAAAAAAATTATGATGTTGTGGTTCTTGGAGATTCAGTCACCTGGTGCACAACCGTCAAAGCAGAAGAAACGTGGCCGTATCAATTACACGAGGTGTCTGGAAAATCTGTTTATAATCTCGGTCATCCAGGTTTTGGCATATTTGAATATCTTGATTTGCTCAAGGCCTTTGGTTTGGCAAAAACTCCTAAAGTGGTAATAATGGGGATTTACGAAGGCAATGATTATCAGGATGCGGTAAATTATCATAGTGCGATCGCTGGGGTTGACCCGGGTGGTCAGTCGGAATGGCCATGCGCCTTACCTGAATCAATTTGCCCATACTATCGAATGCTCAAAAATAGTTCTGTTGGAAACAAAAGTTACTCGTTTAATTTTTTTGTAGCAAGCACAAAATATGTGAAAGACTGGGTTATTACCAATGCCAAAGACGGATCTGCTATTGCAACCAATAAAAGTGATCTTATATTTCGCTATGTAGTAAAAGGACCAGATAATTCAGAAATTACCTTTAATCCCGGAAATAATAGTTTAGACGAGCCACAAAATGCACTACAGGTTCAAAGTATAGAAAATCCTTTTTATGTGTATGAGGAAGCCCTCAAAAGATTTAAAAAACTCTCGGAAGAAAAAAACTTTAAGCCGGTGATTGTATACATCCCTTCCGCCCATATCACCTATACTGATTATATAAATTTTGAAGACCAACGAATTAACAAGCCTCTTATTGAATTTAGTTTGCGTCAACGTATGTATCTTGCCAAAGTTGCCAATGACTTAAAAATTACTTTTGTAGATCCAACAAAGGATCTACAAAAAGAAGCAACCACTCATCGAACTCTCGGTAATCTCCTCTATTTCCCTAAAAATATGCATTTTACCCCAATGGGTCATCGTATATTTGCCGAAATTGTAAATAAAAAACTGACTTCACTTCTAAAGACACGGTAATGGTCTTCAACTCTTTCCAATATTTTATTTTTTTTCCAATCGTTGTCGCGGTGTATTTTCTTACACCGCGAAAATATCGTTGGATTGTGGTGCTGCTCGGCAGCTATTATTTTTACTTAAGCTGGAAGCCGGTGTATGGATTTCTTTTGTTGGCAACAACGTTGCTTGATTGGACATTGGCTCTTTGGATGACGCGGTATAGCGATAAAAAAATGCGAAAACGGATTCTTGTCCTAAGTATAATAGCCAACCTTGCGGTGCTCGGGTTCTTTAAGTATTTTAATTTTCTATCCGGATCCGTGTGGGATCTCTTTGGGCTTCATGGAGACCCTGTGCTGCTTAAGATTATTTTGCCTATCGGCATTTCTTTTTATACTTTCCAATCGCTTGCGTATATGATCGATGTGTATCGCGGTGATCTTGGCCCAGAACGCAATTTTTTCCGCTATGCGGCCTTTGTGTCGTTTTTTCCACATCTTGTATCTGGTCCTATCTTACGACCATCGAGTATTATCCCGCAGCTGCGAGAAGAAAAAGCTTGGAATCCAGAAAATGTACGAATCGGTCTCTACTTAATTGCTACAGGTCTTATCAAAAAAGTTATTATAGCGGATCGACTTGGCGCATTTGTGGAAACAGCTTATAGTGCTCCGGCTTCTTTGTCTGGCGGGATGTTGGCTCTGGCAACGTACTGCTTTGCATTTCAAATTTATTGTGATTTTGCTGGATACACTGATATTGCAATCGGATCTGCAAAAATTTTGGGATATGATATTCTGGACAACTTTCGGCAGCCCTATTTTTCGAAAAATATTCAGGAATTTTGGCAACGCTGGCACATTTCCCTCTCGAATTGGTTGCGTGATTATCTATATATTCCGCTGGGTGGTAATCGAAAGGGGGAGTTTGCAACGTATCGCAATTTGATGATTACCATGATTCTTGGTGGCTTGTGGCATGGAGCGTCTTGGACGTTTGTGGGTTGGGGGCTTCTGCAAGGAATCTTGCTTTGTTGTTCCAAACTTTTTGATCCGATTAAGATTAAAATTCGCGAGAAATTAAAATTTCCTTCATGGGTATTCAATGTATGGAGTATCCTAATTACGTTTCATCTTGTTTGTTTTTCTTGGATTTTCTTCCGTGCGCGATCTCTATTCGAAGCTCGCTTGATAGTTCGAAAAATTCTATCTGGTCCGTGGACTATAGATTACTCTATTTTTTCTTTGCAAGATTTAAAACTTGCTGCGATTCTAATTGTTTGTCTTGTCATCTTTGATATATTTGAAAGCAAGAAAAATATACTTAAATTTGTGAGTCAGTTGCCATGGTATTACAGTCTCCCCCTTGCTTATATTGCTGTTGTTCTCTTGATTTCACTTGGAGTTGAATCCGGCCCGCAATTTATATATTTTCAATTTTAACAAACCAAAGCTAAATCATAAGCGTTATATCTACATATGAATCTATCTTACGTATCACTTCCCGAGATAAAGAGAATTCGACAAATTTCAGATCCGTATAAATTCGCCGCGGTCTTCGCGGATGTTTTGCGTATTAATGAGCTCTACATGATTCGTAAAGCGGGCTCCGGCCATCCCGGGACTAGTTTTAGTTGTACCGATATTATTACGTGGCTCTTTACGCAAGAGATGCAAAATCCCAACGAGAAAGATGCTAACCTCTCCGATATCTACTTTTCATCCAAGGGGCATGATGCACCGGCTCTGTACGCGCTTCTTATAGCGCTTGAAAAGCTTGATTTTGACCTGCTACACAAACTTCGGGTGCTTGGAGGCCTTCCGGGCCATCCGCACGTTGAGACTCCTCATATGGTTACCAATACCGGTTCACTCGGCATGGGTATTTCCAAAGCACACGGCATGGTTTTGGCCAATAAAGTTTTAGGAAAAAGCGGGCACATATATGTTTTGACGGGTGACGGAGAATTGCAGGAAGGACAAATTTGGGAATCACTTCAGCCTGTGGCGAATGCAAAAATTTCAGAAATTACAGTCATAGTTGACCACAACAAAATTCAATCAGATATACACGTCAAAGACACGAGTGATCTTGCAAAACTCGAAGATAAATTCCGAGCGTTTGGGTGGGAGGTAGCGCGGGCAAATGGCCATGATTTTAAAGCCCTCAAGGGTGTATTTACAAGATTCAAAACTATCAAAGATCGTCCGCAAATTTTGATTGCTGATACGCTCAAAGGTAAAGGAGTTTCTTTCATGGAAAGATTAGGAGATGACGGGCTATATAAATTCCATAGCGGAGCACCCAGTTTTGAGCAGTATGAAGCAGGACTTAGTGAACTCGTAGGTCGCGTAAATGCTCGGCTTTCTGAAATTGGCCAAGAACCTCTTAAGCTGGAAACGGTTGATTTTGCTCCGCGACCCGCATCACAAAACCCATTGAAATTAATTGCAGCTTACGGAGATGAATTAGTAAAAATTGCACACGAAAGAAAAGATGTTGTTGGTATGGATGCAGACTTAGTGTTGGATACCGGTCTTATTCCGTTCAAAAAAGAATTTCCTGATCGTTATGTGGAATGCGGGATTGCCGAGCAAGACATGGTCTCAATCGCCGGGGGACTTGCTCTTCAAGGAGCGCTTCCGATTGTGCATTCCTTTGCGTGCTTTCTTTCAACGCGTCCCAATGAGCATATTTACAACAATGCGAGTGAGGGCACTAAAATAATCTATACTGCGTCTCTGGCAGGACTTCTGCCAGCCACTCCAGGGCACTCACACCAGTCAGTGCGAGATATCTCGTGTCTAGGAGCCATGCCAGGACTCTCTATGATTCAACCCGCAACGGAAGAAGAGATTCGACAGGCATTACGCTGGGCAGTTGAAAAAAATCAAAAAAGTACCTATATCCGCATTTGCAATGTGCCGGCAGAAATTTCGTATCGCTTGCCTGAAAACTATAAACTTGAATATGGAAAAGGAGTATCAGTAAAAGAAGGAAAGGATGTTGTGATTATTTCATACGGTCCAGTAATGCTTGAACAATCATTTAAGGCAGCCAAAATACTTGAAGAAAAAAATATCTCTACTGCGGTAATAAATATGCCGTGGCTTAATGTAGTAGATGATTCGTGGTTGAAAGAAGCGGTCACACCGTTTAAAACCGTAGTGACGGTGGACGATCATTATGTACATCAAGGAATGGGGGAGTTTATTGCAGCCCGTATTCTACAGCTCGGACTTGCTCCAAAAATCTTAACTCTTGGTGTGGAGACTCTGCCTGAGTGTGGACAGAATACGGAGGTTCTGAAGCATCATAAATTGGATGCGGAATCAGTGGCAAACAGAATTTCTGAAGTTGTATGAAAGAAGTTCCTTTTGAGGCTTTTTTGATTGAAACAATATACTCCTCGGTTTAGGTTATACTGTATATATGAACGAGCGGAATTTTAGGAAAGTACTAATCACGGGGATAACAGGTTCGGGGGGAAGCTACCTGGCTGACTATATTGTTGAAAATCATCCAGAAGTAGAAGTGCATGGCATTTCGCGCTGGCATAGCACAACTTCGACAGACAATCTCCATCAGTCAAAAGAAAAAATACAACTTCACGAGTGTGATCTCACTGATTTGAGTGCGGTAGTACGGGTACTCGAGAAAGTAAAACCTGATGCTATTTTTCATTTAGCTTCACACGCCAATGTGCGAGCGTCTTTTGATATTCCACTTGCTGTAATTGAAAATAATATTCGTGGCACAGCCAACCTTTTAGAGGGAGTACGGCTAACTAAAATTGATCCGGTAATTCAGATTTGTAGTACTTCAGAAGTTTACGGACAAGTTGACCCAAAGTATGTTCCGATTACCGAAGATTGTCCTATGAATCCCTCTAGTCCTTATGCGGTATCAAAAATTACCCAAGACCTGCTCGGTCTTACGTATTTTAAAAGTTATGGAATGAAAATTATTCGGACTCGCATGTTCGCCTATTTAAATCCGCGGCGAGCTGACCTTTTTGCAACTGCTTTTGCACGACAAGTTGCTTCTGTTGAGGTAGGACGCCAAACTGAACTACTTCACGGCAATCTTGATTCAGTGCGAACCTTGATCGATGTGCGCGATGCCATGGAATCATATTGGATTGCGATGCAAAAATGCAGGTTTGGAGAGGCCTATAACATCGGAGGTCCGACTACCATGAAGGTAGGGGATTTTCTTGAAGGACTGAAAAAACTGGCAACCAAAGAAATTCCGTCACGAATTGACCCCAATCTTTTACGTCCGGCTGATGTTACCCTTCAAATTCCAGACACTACAAAATTTGTAAACGATACCGGTTGGAAACCAAAATATAGTTTTGAAGAAAGTATGCAGTTTTTATTGGATCATTGTAGGAAGGAAATAAGCAGGCTTGTTTAGGTTACTTTCTCTAGAAATTTCGTGTTATATTTAATAGGTTCTTGAATCAAAAAACGTGCTTGTTGCACGTTTAAACTATACAGGCTTCTTCAAAATATCATATCGTTCCAGGTACTCTTCGTAAGTAGAGAGGGGCTGTCCCATGTGCATACATTCGATTCCTTCAAAGAGTGGATAGTGTACAGCTTCAGCATATCCAGCTTGCAAAAAGAAATCCTGTAAAGCAGCATGGTGGCCAAAAGCTGTTTGTGGGCGCATTCTTAAAATTTCATCGAGTGAAGTGACAATGGTAATAGATTCGTTTGATAGATTACCAAACTTTTGCTGTAATACAACAAGTCTGTTCCATCTCTCATCATCGAGCCCAACTTCCCAGTATGAAAATAAACTGGCGTAAGAATCTCTTCTGTTCTCCGGATCCACTTTATCCAGAACAGCCCTTGGTACAGAAACTAGATAATCTGCAAAAGGCCATGTATGTGTAGTAACAGCGGATCTTATATGGTGCAACATAAGGCGGTCTTGTTCTTCAATTGGAACGGAATTAACAGGAGTCACATACGTTTCGGCCTCATGGGGTGTATCGAGGAGTTGCAGCTCAAATGTTGAGGCGCGGGGTTTTTCCAAAGAAAATTCCTCACCAAACTCGCGGACAAATGTATCATAAGGATTTTTATCAGCTCTAGCTCGATCTCCCAGCCAATTTCCACCAATTGGGCACAGACACCACTGGAACGCTTTCATCGGATAACCACCGTCCTTGATCTCAATGAAAATTTCTCGAGGATTCGACGCGCGATAGATAATCCCTAGACTAGCAACATTTGCAACAACTGGACGGTAGCGAGAGTCTGACATATCCGCTAACTTTTATGAACTGAAAATAGATTACAAGACTTAAAAACATTTGTCAAGATGTTAAAATACAAACTTGCCGAAGCAGTAATCGATAAAAAAGATATTACTGCCCTTATACAGTGGCTAAAAAGTGATAAACAACTCACCAAAGGTGAGTTAACTTTGGAATTTGAAAAACAGTGGGCTAAATGGGTTGGTACGAAATATGCTGTGTTTTGTAACTCTGGGTCATCAGCTAATTTCTTGGTTGCCTATACTGCATTACTTTCTAGAAAACTCAAAAACAAAAAAGTGATTGTGCCAAGTGTGGGATGGGTGACAACGGTAAGTCCTTTTATGCAGTTGGGATTTGAGCCCATCATGTGCGGAGCTGATAAAGATGACTTTGGATTGGACCTTGATCAACTTGAAATCCTGTTGAAGAAGCATAATCCAGCTATGGTTGCTATGGTTCAAGTTTTGGGTGTACCGGGAAAAATAGATCGACTGCTCGCACTGCAGAAGAAATATAAATTTATGTTGTTTGAAGATGCCTGTGCTGCCCTGGGCTCTTCATACAAGGGCAAAAAAGTCGGAGCTTTTTCCGATATGTCAGCTTTCTCATTTTATTTTGGCCATCAGCTTTCAACCATTGAAGGTGGAATGGTAAACACTAATAGTAAAGAACTCTATGACCTGCTTTTGATGCTTCGCAGTCATGGATGGGGAAAAGATTTGGATCAGACAACCCGCGCCAAACTAATGACAAAATACAAAATCAATGACTTTCACCAGCCGTTTACTTTTTTTGTTCCCGGCCTTAATTTGCGCTCAACTGATCTCGGAGCATTCTTGGGACTTCGGCAAATGCTGAAGGCCGACTCAATAGCAAAAATACGTAATCGCAATCACCTTGTTTATGCAGCAAATTTAAAAACTGTTGATTTTCAAAAGTGGGATAAAAATGGCTGGCCTTGCAGTATTTCTTTTGGCGCAATTGCTAAAAGTGCGGTTCATCGAAATACAATTGTCAAAAAACTGGACGAGCGAGGGATTGAGACAAGACTTTTCTCCGCGGGAAACTTAGGATTGCATCCTTTCTGGTTTGAAAAATATGGGAAATTTCATCATCCGGTTTCGGATATGGTACACGATCGAGGATTCTTTTTGCCAAATAATGAATCGTTGGCGGAGAAGGACATTCGGTTTGTTTCTAGTGTTGTTAATGAGGTGAAGCCGTTAGTGTAATTTTCAATTTTCAAGTAACAATTTTCAGTCAAACAACAATGAATCAATTAACCAAACAAGCTCATTTGAAAATTTTCTAAGTGAAACATTTATTGAAAATTAAAAATTGTAAATTGGAAATTTTATTATGAAAATCGTAGTTACTGGTGGGGCTGGCTATATCGGCTCAATCTTAGTTCCTGAACTTCTCAAAGAGGGCCACATGGTCACGGTGGTTGATAATTTTCTGTATAATCAGACTTCGCTTTTGGATTGCTGCCATAATCCCAATCTTGAAATTGTACGAGGAGATAGCCGCAGCAAAGAAGTAATGACTAAGACGATACAAGGTGCGGACGTTATTATTCCTTTGGCGTGTTTGGTGGGGGCACCTTTGTGTGACAAACTTCCGGAAGAAGCAAAGGCAGTTAATCTTGACGCCATAAAAATGCTCATTGAGATAAGCCAACCGCAGCAGAAAGTTATTTTTCCAAACACCAATAGCGGATATGGGGTTGGAGAAAAAGACCTTTTTTGTACTGAAGAGTCGCCGTTAAACCCGATTTCCTTATATGGGAGATTAAAAGTTGAGGCAGAAAAGGCCTTGCTTGAACGAGGAAATGCTGTTATCTTCCGACTGGCAACGGTTTTTGGAGTAAGTCCTCGCATGCGTTTGGATCTGCTCGTCAACGATTTTGTGTATCGAGCAGTACATGATGGCTTTGTGGTATTGTTTGAGGCCGATTTTAAACGAAATTATATTCATGTTCGGGATGTTGCACGAGCGTTTTTGCACGCAATCCAAAATTTTGATTCAATGAAAAACCAAGCTTATAACGTGGGCTTGAGCGACGCTAATTTGAGTAAGCGAGAACTGTGTGAAGAAATTAAAAAATATGTTCCGAAATTTTATTTTGAAGAAGCCACAGTGGGAGAAGATCCAGACAAAAGAAACTATATTGTTTCCAATGAGAAAATAGAAAAGACTGGATTTCAACCTTCTGTGTCTTTGCCGGAGGGCATAAAAGAACTTGTGAAAGGTTATCATGTAATAAAACGAAACCAGTTCACCAATATCTAATGGAATTAAAAACAAAACAATTACAGCTTGAACTCTACAAGAAATTATATTTGATCCGTAGAGCAGAGGAGCGCATCAAGGATCTGTATTCCGAAGATGAAATGAAAACCCCCATGCATATGTCGATGGGGGCCGAAGCGATTGCGGCAGGTGTATGTGCGGCACTTAAAAAACAGGACCAGGTTTTTGGAACCTACCGGAGTCATGCACTCTATCTTGCTAAATCCGGAGAAACCGATAAGTTTTTTGCCGAGCTCTATGGTCGTTCAACCGGTGCTGCGGGAGGCAAAGCAGGATCCATGCATTTGGCATTTCCCGAAGCTGGAGTAATGCAAACTTCGGCGGTTGTGGGGACTACTATTCCGGTTGCTGTTGGAGCAGCTTTGGCCCACAAGATTAAGAAAGACGGGAAGATGACAGCAGTTTTTTTTGGTGATGGCGCGGTTAACGAAGGAGTTTTTTGGGAGAGTTTAAATTTTGCTGCACTCAAAAAACTACCAATTCTTTTTGTGTGCGAAGATAACGAACTTGCGATTCATTCACACGCTGTCTCTCGTCTCGCTCATTCTGAACTTAAAAAAATTGCACAACAATTTGCTTTGCACACGGAGAAAAGTGAAACCACTGATGTCTTTGAAATTTATACTTTAGCACAAACAGTGCTTGAGAAAATGCGACAGGATTCTATGCCCGGATTTTTACATTTGAAATACTATCGATACCTTGAGCATGTCGGGGTGGGAGAAGATTTCGAATCGGGGTATCGATCCCGAGAAGAGTTTGTGGGCTGGCACAAAAAAGATCCGATTGCCCTGCAACGAACCAAACTTGTAAACTCAGAAGTTACCGAAAAAGAAATAACGCTGCTTGAGACGAAAATAAATAAGCAGATACATACCAGTATTGATCGAGCAAAACAGGCTCCATTTCCAAAAGCAACAGAATTATTTACTCATTTGTTTTCATCCAATGCCAAAAGATAGATACATTACCTACGAACAAGCGTTGGCGGAAGGTACACGCCAAGAGATGGAGAAAGACCGTCGAGTTTTTGTCTATGGATTGGACGTGACGGATCACAAAAAGATTTTTGGATCAACTCGCGGATTAGAAAAATTCAATGAGGATCGTTTTTTTGCTACGCCACTTTCGGAGGAGGCGATGACTGGGGTGGGACTTGGGGCAGCCATGAATGGCCTTAGGCCGGTACATATTCATATAAGAGTGGATTTTCTTCTGCTTGCAATGAATCAACTTGTGAATATGGTTGCAACTACGCAGTATGGAAGTGCTGGAAAACTGAAAGTTCCGTTTGTAATTCGCGCCGTAATTGGAAGGGGATGGGGACAAGGTTTTCAACATAGCAAATCCTTACAGTCCTTTTTTGCTCACATTCCGGGGTTGAAAGTTGTCATGCCTTCGACTCCCTATGATGCAAAAGGGCTTCTGGCAGCCTCAATTCGAGACAATAATCCCGTTATCTTTTTGGAGCATCGGTGGTTATATTGGTTGGAGGGTAAAGTTCCATCCCAGCCGTATACGGTGCCTCTGGGGAAAGCTCGGGTTTTGCGCAAGGGCAAAGATCTTACGATTGTCGCCACATCCTGGATGACGGTTGAAGCACACAAAGCGGCCGAGATTATGGCTCGAAAACACAACATTGAAGTTGAAGTCATCGATCCGCGAACTATTTATCCGCTTGATGAGGAGGCAATAACTAATTCGGTTAAAAAAACGGGACACTGTATAGTTGCAGATTATGACTGGAAGTTTTGTGGATTTAGTGCAGAAGTAGCGGCTCTTGTTTCAGAAAAGTGTTTCGGAAAATTAAAATCACCGGTTGAGCGCATTGCTTTTCCCCATACGCACTGTGCTACAACCCGCCCGCTTGAAAATGTATTTTATCCCAATGCTATAACGATCATTCGTTCAATTGAAAAAAAGTTGGAATTAAAAAAGACCGATTTGTCTCAAGAAGAATTTTACAGCTGGGAAAATAGATTTAAAGGACCGTTCTAAGTATTATGGGTTTTTATACCAACAAAAAAATATTGGTTACCGGAGGTACTGGTCTCATCGGGCGGCCCTTGGTTGAAATGCTTATTCAGGAAGGTGCCCAAGTTCGCATTGCATCCTTGGATGACCCATCACGCGCTCACAACCAAGCAGAATTTAAACAAGTTGATTTAACGCAATTTCAAAACTGTGTAGATGTCTGTGTCGGGATGGATCTAGTGTTCCATTTGGCAGGAATTAAAGGGTCTCCTAAAATGGCCAAAGAAAAACCCGCAAGTTTTTTTGTACCAACCATTCTTTTTAACACCAATATGATGGAAGCTGCTCGTAGGTCTGGTGTTGGTCGCTACCTCTTTACCAGTACCGTTGGCGTCTATTCTCCAGCTGAAGTCTTTTATGAAGATGACGTTTGGAAAACGTTTCCATCAGAGAATGACAAATTTGCGGGCTGGGCGAAACGAATGGGTGAATTGCAAGCTGAAAGTTATAAAATTGAATATAATTGGGGGCCGGTCTCAATTGTGCGCCCTGCGAACGTGTATGGTCCCTACGATAACTTTGATCCGCAAAATGCAATGGTGATTCCTTCGCTTATCCGCAGAGCAGTAGATGGTGAAAATCCATTGAGTGTATGGGGAGACGGTTCTCCGATTCGCGATTTTATCCACGCTCGTGATGTCGCCCGAGGTATGATGTTGGTAATGGAAAAAGGGGAAACTCGTCCGATTAATTTGGGAAGCGGAAAAGGATTTACGATTAAAGATCTGGTTGAAATGGTAGTAAAGAATATGGATTCCAAACCCGAAATTGTATGGGACACCACCAAACCAGCAGGAGATGCAAAGCGTCTCATGGATATGACACGCGCATCTTCAATTGGTTTTGAGCCTCGTGTGTCGCTTGAAGAGGGGATCAAAGAAACTATGGAGTGGTATAAACACAATAAAGAGGAGATTAATAAACGCTATAATGTATTTGCTAATTAATGGAAAAAGTTCTCATTAGCGGAATAGGAAGCGGTATTGGAAAATATCTGCATGAAAAGCATGGTGGTCTTGGTTTGAGTCGTTACAACACTACGGAAGTTTTTTCTCACGCTAAAGACGGTGTAGATACCATCATTCACTGCGCGTTTAATGCCAAACGTGATGTTACCTCTGACACGCTTAATTCGTATAGTGCTGATAATATCGGACTTACTAATAAACTTTTAGAAATTCCACATAAAAAATTTATTTTTTTCTCAACAGTTGATGTCTATCCACGCGATTCTGAAATTCATTATGAGGAAGAGGATATCGCGCTCGATGCGGTTAATGGACTTTATCCGCTTACTAAACTTATGTCAGAGTCATCAATCCGGAGGGTAAGTCAAAATTTTCTTATCTTGCGATGCACAGGACTTTTGGGTCTCTATTCTCGTAAAAACAACCTTTTAAAAGTTTTGCAGGATCCTGAACCGCATCTTTCGTTGACTCCGGAGTCAGAAGTCAATGTTGTTTTGCATGAATACCTCAACCGATTTATCATCGATGCGCTTTCACATGACTACCAAGGAATTTATAATATTGCGGCATCTTCCAATGTGACAATCAAGGAAGTTGCTGAATTGGCACAAAAGAATGTGCAGTATGGAACATTTGCCTATCGGGTAGCCCGAGTTGATACCAGAAAAGTTCAAGATATCAACGGGCTCTTTAAAAGAAGCTCACTTGAAAATATTCGTGAGTTTAGCCAGCAATTATCATGAATCCCGCACATAACTTGCGCATTTTAAGTAATACTTTAATGATAATTTTGTTGTCTAATAAGTTATGATTTGTGATGCTCTTTCCCAGAGAAGAAAAAGCTCTTGGAAACTCAGCGCAAGTTATGTGCGGGATGAAAAAGAAAATTCTTATCTGTGGAGCAACTGGTTTTATTGGCAGAAATATTGCTGAGTACTTTAGTCGCAATGAAAATTATGAAGTGTATGGTACTTATTTTAATTCGGAGAGCTATACCCACGACAACGTGACATTGATAAAAGCCGATCTTACCCAAAAAGAGGAAGTTGATCGAGTGGTGATTGGCAAAGATATTATTATTCAGGCTGCTGCTACAACTTCTGGAGCAAAAGAGATTTTGAGTAAACCGTATTATCACGTGACTGACAATGCGGTTATGAATTCCTTAATCTTTCGCTCGGCATTTGAGAACAATGTTGCGCGGGTAGTCTTTTTTAGCTGTTCGGTGATGTATCAGCCGAGTAGCATTCCCGTCAAAGAGTCAGATTTTGACGCTAACAAAGAACTTTTTCCAAGTTACTTCGGGGTTGGATGGACCAAGGTATATGTCGAAAAGCTCTGTGAGTTCTATTCCCGAATCGGAAATACATCCTATACCGTAATTCGACACTCCAATATCTACGGACCGTATGATAAATATGATTTAGAGCGCTCACATGTTTTTGGTGCAACAATCACGAAAGTTATGAATGCCAAAGATGGGAAGATCGTTGTATGGGGATCAGGTGAGGAGGAGCGTGATCTTTTGTATGTCTCTGATTTAGTTCGTTTTGTTGAAATTGCACTTGAGAAACAAACTCAAAAATTTGGGTTGTATAATGTAGGCCGTGGTTCGTCAATTTCTATTAAAGAACTTGTAAAAAAAATAATCGAGCATTCGGGTAAGGAAATCATTATGGAGCATGATTTATCAAAGCCTACTATCCCAACTAAGTTAAGTTTAGATTATGGTAAGGCAAAAGCAGAATTGGGTTGGGAGCCACACGTGTCACTCGATGAAGGAATTAAGAAAACCTTGGATTGGTATAAACAAAATGTACTTGCATGATAATAACTCGCACTCCATTTCGAATATCATTTTTTGGTGGTGGGACTGATTATCCTGCCTATTTCCGGAAGTATGGTGGAGCTGTTTTAAGTACCTCAATTAACAAATATTGTTATTTGTCAGTGCGCTACCTGTCTCCATTGTGGGACTATCACTATCGTGTTCGCTATACCGATCGCGAGGAGACTAAATTGATTTCAGAAATTAAACACCCTTCGGCACGAGAGTGTTTAAATTATTTGGATTTTCACCGCGACTTGGTTGAAATTCAACATAATTCTGATCTGCCGGCGCTTACCGGCCTTGGTGCCTCATCTGCTTTTACTGTGGGGCTACTCCATGGACTCTATGCATTGCGCGGTATTCCAGTAAATAAAAAGAAACTTGCACGTGAGGCAATCCATGTAGAGCAAAAATTGATAGGAGAAAATGTAGGTTCGCAAGATCAGGTAGCGGCTGCCGTTGGGGGATTTAATAAGATTGAATTTCTTTCTTCAGATGAGATAAACATCATCCCTGTGAGAATCGATGAAAAACGAAAAGCCGATCTACAGTCACATCTTTTGCTTGCATTTACCGGGCAGTCACGTTTTGCCTCTGCGGTGGCAGCAGAACAAATACAGAATACTGAAAAAAAACATCAAGAACTCTCAACAATGGGAGAAATGGTTAACGAAGGACTAAATATTTTGGCCTCAAACCAGTCACTGGAAAGTTTTGGAAAATTGCTGCATGAGTCGTGGCTCCTTAAGCGATCACTGTCTTCGCAAATTACCAATCCAGTAATTGATGAGATGTATGAAAAAGCAAGAAGTGCGGGTGCCATTGGTGGAAAGTTGTTGGGGGCCGGGGGTGGCGGATTTTTATTGATTTTTGCGCGACCCGAACTTCATAGTGCAATCAAAGAAAAACTCGGATCAGTGTGTATTCCATTTAAATTTGAAAATACCGGGAGCACGGTAATTTATAAACTCGAGGCCTAGTCTTAGTAGTTATTTTGGACCATCTCAAAACATCAGACCATGGTCTTGGGTTCTATTAAGTAGGAGGACTTATGACATTTGATTCGCATAATACAAAACGAGTTTCCTATGTCCTGACGACTAAGAATCACGCGGAGTATCTCGATACGTATCTTGGAACTGTTCATGAACTCATCAAGCCCAATGATGAGTTGATTATTATTGATGGTGTCTCAACCGACCATACGGCTGAAGTTATAAAAAAATATAAAGATCTTATTACGGTTTTTGTATCTGAACCTGATGTGAGTATTTCGCATGCGTTTAATAAAGGGGTGATGCTAGCAAGGGGTAAATATGTAAAGCAGCTCTATGATGATGATGTGATTTATCCGGAAGCAATGGAGAAAGCAATCGCAATCTTTGAAAAAAATCCTGCCGTTGAAGTTTTGGTATGCGGAGGAACCAAGTCAGATAACGGCAAAGAAACAGTGGTCTATGTAACTTCCGAAATTGAATATGGCAAAAAACCAGAAGATCCGTTTCTTTACCGAGGGTGTGGGACAGGGTTTGTTATACGTCGATCAGTATTTGCCAAAGCCGGACTTTTTCCTACTGGCTGGGCAGGGGATAAGGTTTTTATTGCTCAGTGTATTAGTAAAGGCGCGGTAGTAAAATTTTGCCGGATTAATCTTTTTTATCATCCGGTGTTGGGCCATAGTATTATCAAAAGCAAACGTCAAGCACATCAGCTCGATACCCAAAACGCCATTAAACAATACTGCTCTACAAAATTTTATTTACAGTATAGGATAAAAAATGTCCTTGGTTTATTTGGCTTGCGCAAAACCTTAGGAAGAATTTCATATCTTATTAGGGTTGCCAAAGTCAAGGGAGTCAATGCGGCAGTTGGCCTTGTTTCTCGAAAGTTTCTTGGAAAGAAAACATCTGACCCACTTCCCTCAACAAAATACATTTGGGATGGGGGTTTAAGTTAAGTTATGAAATCCAAAAATACAGATGTTATGATCCTTTGTGGGGGGCTTGGCACGCGGCTTCGACCGGTTGCTAAAGGGCCCAAAGCTCTTGCTCCTTTGGGTAAAGAGCCGTTTCTGGTAGTACTGATAAATGATCTGCTTCAATATGGATTTCGCCGATTTATACTCTGCACGGGACATCAGGGAGGGCAGATCAAAAGATTTGTCCAAGGGAAATCAGAATGGAAGAAGCACGGTATTCAATTCATATTTTCAGAAGAAAAAAAGCCGTTAGGAACAGGGGGGGCGTTAAAACTAGCCTTGCCGTTGGTAGCAAGCAAAAACTTTGTGGTTATAAATGGTGACACATTATTACGTTTTAACTTTCCTCGATTCCTTGTGGCTCATTCGAAAAGAGGAGCTCTTGTCTCAATGGCGCTTCTATCCTCGCAACGTACTGATGCGGGTCGCGTGCAGATAGCTAAAGGGTTCAAAATAAAGGACTTTAGTGAAAAACCAGACCAGACTTCAAAGGGTTATATAAATGCAGGTGCGTATGTGATGCAGACGAGGGTGGTGGATCACTTACCACCCCACGATATCTTTTCTCTTGAGAATGATTTTTTCCCCAAAGTTATTGGCAAAAAATTCTACGGTTTTTTAATGAAGGGTTCTTCGCACGATATTGGAACTCCTGAGCGTTTTGCGGAAGCCCAGAAGTTAGTATGAAATCTCAAGTGATCAGTCAACTAAAAGAAAGCGCCCAAGTAAAGTTAAAAACCGCTGATATGCTGGCAGATTTAATTGTGGTTGCTGCCAAAATGATTGCTTCCTCTTTTCGAGCTGGGGGGAAACTTTTGCTTATAGGAAATGGAGGATCGGCAGCAGATGCACAACACATTGCTGGAGAATTAGTGGGACGATTTAAACTTGAACGAAGGGCGCTTCCGGCGATTGCTCTTACTACCAATACATCTATTCTAACAGCTCTGGGGAATGACTATCATTATGATATTGTGTTTGCGCGTAAAGTAGAGGCTTTTGCTAATCATAAAAAAGATATTTTGATTGCTATCTCAACGAGCGGCAATTCTGCTAATATCCTGAATGCGGTCAAAACCGCAAAAAAGCAAGGGATTAAAACTATTGCCTTTACTGGTAAAGGTGGGGGAAAATTAAAAAATATGGTAGATCTTAGTCTCACTATTCCTTCCAATGACACTCAAAGAATCCAAGAGGCCCATATTGCTGTGGGGCATATTATCTGTGATTTAGTAGAACAAATGGTTTTTGGCCATCATGAATAGAGCAGTGTTTTTGGATCGCGATGGAGTGTTAGTGCACGAGCCGCCGGCCTATGCCCATCGCCTTGATCAATTGTTTATGATTGATGGGGTTCCTGAAGCTGTTCGCCAGCTTAACGAGAAAGGTATGAAAGTTGTGGTGGTCTCAAATCAAACCGGAGTGGCGCGAGGACTTTTTACAGAAAATGATATAGCTATTTTTAATCAAGCAATGACAGGATATATCAAAAACGGAGGAGGAAGGATTGATCGTATTTATTACTGTCCACATCACCCCGAGGCTGTAGTAGAAACTTATAAACGAATGTGTTTATGTCGAAAACCGGAACCGGGTCTGTTGCTCAAAGCCGCAGCAGAACTTGAGATTGATCTTACACAATCCTTTATGATAGGAGATAAATGGACTGACCTTGAGGCGGGGAAAAGGGTTGGTTGCACAACAGTGTTGGTAAAGACAGGTTTGGGACTTGGGGAACTAGAAAAAAATCCTCACGGTCCTGCCGATCACATAGCAGGTAATTTATTAGAATCTCTTAATCTTATTAGTTAATCTATGCGGTCAAAAATTACTGGAGTTATAAAACCGTTTGTCATCCACACTATTTTTCGGCCGTATTATGCACTAAGAACTTCCTGGCCAGTGTGGTTTTATATTCTCAATTCTCGTGGCAGAAAACTGCATCGCAAGTATCCCCTCAACTCTAACGAGGCAGTGCAGCGAGTTTCTTCCGATCTAAAAAACAAAGGTATTGCGGTTAGTCATTTAGATGAGCTTTTCCCGGGAGAGAATATGCTTGAGAAACTTCGTGAGTATGCAAATGAGCTTTCCAAAGACGCACAAGTTCGGGGAAATAAAAACTTCTTGATGCGACTGGAGGGAATTGGTGATGGGGATTTTTTGAAAACAGAAAGTCCGTTGTTTCAACTGGCCATGCGCAAGCCGGTTTTGTCGGTGGTAAATTCTTACTTGCAAATGTTTTCCAAGTTCTTCTTTTATTCTCTTGAAGTAACGGTGCCAGTATCTGAAGGATCGACTCGAATAAAATCGCAAAAGTGGCATCGCGACCCCGAAGATAAAAAAATCTGCAAAATGTTTGTATATCTTAACGATGTTGATGAGGGAGCCGGACCCTTTACGTATATTCCAGAATCACATCACGGAGGGAGATGGCGCTATGTCTTTCCACCGCATCCCCCTCGAGGTTATTATCCGCCCGACAATGCAGTGGAAGAGGCAATACCACAAGAGCAGATGAAACTTTGTACGGGAAAAGCCGGAACGATGATTTTTTGTGACACTAGTGGCCTGCATCGCGGAGGATACGCTACTAAAAATGAGCGATTAATGCTCACCGTTGGGTATGCGTCTCAAGCACTATTTATTCCCATTCCGTATCAACATCCGGAAGGGTTTTCCCAGAGGCTTATCAATTATGATGCCGATGCTCGTTTCGCACTTGACAAGAACTTCAGTTTTGTGGTCAAAGTTGCCAATGCAATATCCAATTTCTCTATAAAAAGAGGCCTGTATATCTTAGATTAAAAAGAGAAACTTTTAGGTATACTCTCTGGTTTTATATTAAGAACCCTAAATCACACCCATGGAACAAACAACACCATTTTCATCTTTAGTATCGCGTTTTGACTACGTCAGTAACTTCCCAAATCCAGTAGTGCAGATTCGAGGTAAAAATATAGGCCGAGGTTACCCAACCTACATCATTGCTGAAATTGGCAATAATCATAACGGCAGCATTGATTTGGCACGACGTGAAGTACAGGCCGCAGCACACGGAGGAGCAGATGCGGTTAAATTTCAGAAACGAACAGTTTCAGAGGTGTTTACTAAAGAATTACTTGACAGGCCACAAACACACTCTACCTCACTGGGTACGACCTATCGTCAATACCGAGAGGCGCAAGAATTAAAAGATGAAGAGTTGGCAGAACTTAAGGAACTTGCCCACTCACTTGGTATGGCATTTTTCGTCACTCCGTTTGATTTAACGAGTGCTCACGCTCTTGCTCAAATAGGGATGGATTGTTGGAAAATTGCTTCGTTCGATGTTGACAATAAACCACTACTTGAATTTGTTGCAAAAACCGGACAACCAATCTTTCTTTCAACTGGTATGTCAACAATCGAGGATATTGATAGGGCAGTGGCAACAATCCTGCAATATAATACGCAGCTTGTAGTAAAACATTGCGTATCCATCTATCCCACACCAGATGCGGATTTAAATCTCGGTGGTGTACGGACACTTACAAATCGGTATAGCCCGCTACCAATTGGTTATTCCGGACACGAACTTGGATTTATACCAACGATTACCGCAGTGGCCCTTGGGGCTTGTTCAGTGGAGCGGCACTTTACTCTTGATAAAACCTTACCCGGTCCGGATCACAGTACTGTTAGTCTTGAGCCACTTGAATTTGCAGAAATGGTAAAGCAGATTCGGAGAATTGAAGCAGCTGTTGCGGATGAAAAAATTTATGTGCATGAAAACGAAAAGAAAATGAAAAATAAGCATGGAAAGAGTGTTGTCTCATTAATTGACATTTCAGCCGGCACCCTAATCACTAGAGAAATGCTTGTTTTCAAAAGTCCTGGGTATGGTGTTAAGCCAACTATGGTGCATATGGTAGTAGGCAGAGCTGCCAAAGCTGATATTTTAGCTGATACGGTTATTGAAGAGCATCTGTTAGCATAAATGAAAAGAAAAATTCCCAATTCTCTTTTCTGGATAATCCTTGGAGGCGCGAGCGTGCGTCTCCTTCTTTTAGTACTCATTTTTTGGTCAGGAAAATCAGGACTTCTTTTTGCGGGGGACTCAGTACGATTCTATCAACCAGCCATAAATCTTATTCAGGGTCATGGCTTTAGCCAAGATACCCAAGGGCCGTTCCACCCTCATGCTGACTTTCCACCCCTATATTCTTTTCTCATGGCCACATCTTTGTGGGCTTCAGGATCGCTCATACCGTTGCTCGTTTTGCAGGTTATGCTTTCTTCCTTAATCCCCTTGCTTGTATGGAGTATTGCTGGTCAATTCAGTCCTTCCATAAAAGTACGACTAAGTGCGGCAGTCTTTTCCAGTCTTGAGCCACAAATGATTCTCTGGAGTCTTTATTACATCACCGAAGTTCTGGCGGTATTTACTTTGCTTGTAGGCCTCTATTATTTTCTCAAAGTATTTTCGGTTCCTTCCACGAAAAATGCAGCTCTTTCTGGACTTTTTGTGGCACTCTCTGCTCTCACTCGTCCTCATGCACAATTTTTAGTTTTTGGGGGAGTGTTCGTCTTTTTTATACTCGCCATACATGCATTTAAAAAGAGAAATTCTTGGAAAATCTATACAAAGTCGGGATTGGTGTTTCTCTTTATTTTTTTCTTAGTGCTATCTCCTTGGCTTGTCCGTAATTGGTACCACTTTCATACCGTGAGTGTTTCAACCACCGGGCTTCGAAATATCTATTCAGGCATAGGTACGTCGGTACTCTCTCTAAAAACCGGCAAGCCATATAATGAAGTACAAGAAGATCTTCATAGAGAGGTGAGCCAAAAATACGGGTTTGATAAAAAAGAAATTCGTGAGAACCCAGCACTCGGTAAAATTCTTGCCAAAGAAGGCCTCCGTATTATGAAGGAAAATCCCAAAGAAACTCTACAAACCTTTGCAATTATCCTTAACTCCTTCTTTACACAAGATCTTTATCTAGAAAATGCTCGCTCGTTTGGAATTATTCCCTATTTCTCATTTGGATTTTCTCCGTCGCGTGTGTTGATTAAAGAAGGACCAATTCAATTTTTAAAAGAACTTACCACATTGGTCAAAGAGCGAAGCGGGCTATACGTGCTTATTCCTTTAGCAGGAAAAATACTTTGGATCGGTCTAAGTATTTTATGGATTGTCGGTGCGATTTTTGCTCTCAAAAAAGGAGGCAAAGAACGAAACATTGCATTAGTATTTGTTGGCCTTATCCTTTACTATGCGGCCATTAATCTTGTTGCAGGATTTTCAGATCAAGGGAGATTACGCTATCCGGTAAACCCGCTTATATTTATTCTTGCAAGTTACGGATTTGTTGAAGTTATTTCTAAGAAGTTTTTAACTCTCAAATCTTTATGATTTCTGTAGTTGTTCCATTTTTTAACGAAAAAGAGGTTATTCGTGAACTCCATTCGCGACTGTTTAGTGTCCTTACCAAGATAGGGGAACCATTTGAAATTATCTTTGTTGATGATGGATCAAAAGATGACACATTTGGGGAAATAAAAGAACTGTCTCATGTAAAGGGTTTGCAGCTCAAAAAAAATATGGGTCAGACTGCTGCGTTTGGATGTGGGATCATGCAGTCAAAAGGGGAGATCATTGTAACGCTTGATGGCGACCTTGAGAATTTTCCCGAAGATATTCCCGAACTTTTGAAAAAACTGCAGCAAGGTTATGATGTCGTGGCGGGGTGGAGAAAAGAACGTTGGGCAAATAAAATCTTTACACGACGCATTCCTTCCATTGCTGCCAATAATCTTATCTCAAAAATTTCAGGCATTCGACTCCATGATCATGGGTGCAATTTGCGAGTATATCGAAGAGAGGTTTTTGATACTGTTCACTTTAGTGGAGAAATGCACCGTATGCTTGCGGCTTATCTGGGTATGCAAGGAGCTCGAGTTACTGAAATTCCAGTATCCTATGCTCCACGTAAATTTGGAAAATCAAAATATGGTCTCGGTCGGATGTTTAAAGTTATTCTTGATCTGATAGCCATACATTTCTTTTTAAAATATAATACACGTCCCATGCATTTTTTTGGCTATGTTGGGTTCTTTAGCATGGGCTTGGGATTCTTAACATTTTTGTGGGCGCTCGGATTAAAACTCACCGGAGTTCATTTTAATCAAACACCGCTACCAGTACTTGTAGCAATTTTCGTAATTGTGGGGGTGCAATTTGTCTTGATGGGGCTTTTGGCAGAACTTGTGCTTCGGACGTGGCAGGAACAAAAAAGTGATCCTTCATATAAAATAAAGGAAACATACAATGGATAACCAACTTCCTGACCAAGTTAGTGAATCGCGGATAAAAAATATACCAGTAATTGGTCTTTTTTGGGAAAAAAGTTTTCTCCAATATACGTGGGTAAGTATCGGGATCTCACTACTCAATATTTTTTTACTTTGGCTCCTGATTGATATTTTGAAAATCTCAACCGTTATCTCAAGCACCCTAGTTATTGGGGGAACATTTATTATTCGCTATTTAATTTTTCGATTTCTTAAAATTGTATGACTGATGCTTCTTTTGCCAACTTAAGTCATCACTATGAAAAAGTTTTTGATGGAACTCATGATTTCAGGAATTTTAATCTTGTCCGATTGTTAAGTTCAAACATTCGAGGGGAGCGTGTATTGGATCTGGGATGCGGGAGCGGATACTTAATGGACACCTTGACTCGCAGCGGGAAACGCGTATATGGGATTGAGCCAAATGCTGAGTTGATTGGGCTTGCTAAAAAACGAAACCCCAATTTTGAAATTACTCATGGAACTGCTGAGGGTACTGACTTATTTAAAATCCCGCGGGCTGATTCGGTACTTGCGGTTGACGTGCTTGAGCATATTCAAGACGAACGTGAGGTGCTGATGCGGATCAAACAATTTTTGCCGGATACTGGGGAGATTGTTGTGGTAGTTCCGGCACATCCTTTTTTGTTTGGAAAACGTGATATTAAATATGGACATTATCGTCGGTATTCTCGGAGGCAACTGGTAAACGTTTTAACAGAGTGCGGTTTTCATGTGGAGCATATTCGCTACTGGAATATGCTTGGGTTTTTGCCCTATTTAATTTCAGAGAAAATATTACGCAAGGAACTTGAAACACAATTCCGTGAAGCCCAAAATGGTTTCTGGAAACGCATGGTGCAGACGGCGCTCCATGGCTGGTTTATGTTTGTGGAAAATAATATTAACTTAGGGTTTGGTTTAAGCCTTGTTTGCGTGGCAACCAAGTACGAGTTGAATTAAATAGGGAGTGTGGTACAATCCACCCTATTGATAGGTACAATCACTAACAGGAAAATTTAAAATGACAACTATTGAGAAGATATTTGCTCGGATTATAAAGTGCGGATTGTGGATTATTCCGCTTCTTCCACTCTACATTTCTGATGGCATGCTGTTCCCCTTCATTACTGGGAAAAATTTTGCTTTTCGTATTATTGTAGAAATTTGTTTTGCACTCTGGATCGGACTTGCGGTGATGCGTAAAGACTTTCGACCACGGTTGACACTGCTGGTTAAGGCAGTAACAGTCTTTGTGGTTGTGGTGTTTCTTGCAGACCTTTTTAGTCCCAACTCATACCGTGCGTTTTTTGCCAATTACGAGCGTATGGAGGGGTTCATGATGATTTTTCATCTCTATTTATATTTCCTGATCTTGGTTTCAGTGTTTCGAAAAAGAGATTGGACTGTTTTTTTTCATATGACGCTGATTGGCAGTTTTGCCGTTTCATTCATTGGCCTTATTCAGAAATTGGGTTTGTCGGTTTCTCTTCAGGGCGGATTTCGAGTGGATTCTACTATCGGTAACCCTACCTACCTTGCGGCGTATCTTCTTTTCCATTTATGGCTCCTGTGTCTTCTGACCTACCGATTTTGGGATAAAGTGTGGTTGCGATTTCTCTACGCTGGCCTCTTTGTGTTTGAATTTATGATACTCTATTTTACTGCTACCCGAGGGGCGGTACTCGCCTTACTCATTGTGGCGGTGATGTTCCTGGTAGCCCTGACTATTTTATGGAATAAGGTATTTTATAAAAAAGAAGCAAAAACATATTCCTTGGCACGAGTACTTGCCATTGCGTTTCTGGCTTCTATTATTATTGTTCCACTTTTTTTATGGAGCATTCGTAATACAGAATTTGTAAGTTCGACCAATGTATTGCGCCGTCTGACCAACTATTCTTTGCAGGAACGCACCATTCAATCTCGGTTTCATATTTGGCACATGTCATTTCAAGGAGCGCTTGAGAGACCAATATTTGGATGGGGGCAAGAAAATTACTACATCGTCTTTCAAAAGTTTTATGAGCCCGAGTTGTATTCAAGTGAGCCCTGGTTTGATCGATCGCACAATATTATCTTTGATTGGATGATTCATACGGGTTTTGTGGGGCTGTTGAGTTTTCTTTCGATATTCGGCATTCTGTTTTGGAAAATTATTGAATGGATACGGCGTGAGGCAAAAATGCGATGGGAAGGATTAGTACTTCTGGCATTGTACCTGACCTACTTACTGCAGAACTTTTTTGTTTTTGATAATCTCAACACTTATTTATTACTCTTTGGATTTTTAGCTTATACAAATTTTGCTGTTGACCCTTCCGAAGAGATTTCTAGCAAACTTACTCAGCAGCAGATTTCTGCGACCTCGCGGGTGCGGGCCCAAGGCACTGCCCTTAGTTTCTTGGCTTTTCTTGTTTTAATTTTTGTTGGATACTTCATTCACCTTAAACCTATTTGGGAGGGGCGTGCCCTTATCCGTGCACTGGGTGTCAATCAAGGTGGTTCAGTCGATGAGCGTATCGCTGCGTTTCGAGAAGCACTTTCATTTCATACTTTTGGAGATACTGAAGTACGAGAGCAACTGGCCAATGCAGCTCGTAATATCCTTACTGATGATAAATATACTCCTGAAGAGAAGAAGCGCCTTGTCGAATTTGCTAAAGAGGAATTTACCAAAGAACTTTCCGATACAAAGTCACGGGATGTAAAACATATGCTCTTTTTGGCATCCGTACTTGATCGGGCTGCTAATTTGGATCCCCATTACATAATTGAGGCAGAAGGACTCATCAAAGATGCAATTGTGATTTCTCCTCGTAAACAAATTCTCTATTTTGAGCTCGTGCAAGTGTACTTGGCAGAAAATAGAATCAAAGATGCGCTGGATGCTATGAAAACCGCACATGCTCTTGCGCCACAATTCCAACAAGCAGCAGTTAATCTACTTACTGTTGCAAATTTTGCCCAAGACAAAGAGACGAGGGATCTCGCCAAATCCTATATTGTTATTGACCAGCTTGATGAAGAACTATTGCGTCGGGTATGGGGGGTTTACCAAAAAACTGATGACTTTCAAGCAGCACTTCCGGTTTTTGATCGACTTCTGATCATGCATCCTGATAGTGCACAATACTTGGCGGTTCGCGCCGTTATTCTTGCCCGTCTGGGGAAGATTGATCAAGCTATTGCAGATGCACAGCATGCGGCGGCTGTTGATCCCTCATTTGCTAAGGAAGCCGAAATTTTTATTAATCAGCTGAAACAAGGCCAAAAGCCCTAGTGTTATATAGAAAGAATACCCTAATGAATTTTCTCGTATGAATACACTTAAAATTGGAGTTATAGGGCTTGGTATGGTGGGAACTCCATTGAGGCGGTACTTTGAGGAGGTCCGTAAGCACATCCGAGGGGAGAGTCTGTTCCTCTATGATATTGATCCTCACAAGGACTGCCAAGATGATATTAACAAGGCTGATGTTATTTTTGTTTGTGTTCCTACTCCGGCACTTGCGAGTGGCCAAGCTGGGCTTGCTGCGGTTGAGGCTGCTTTTAAGATGATTAGTCCCGGCAAAGCAGTAGTCCTTAAATCAACGGTACCACCAGGGACAACCGAATATTTCCAGAAAAAATATCCACAACTCAAAGTACTTTTTAATCCAGAGTTTTTAACCGAACGTCGGGCTTGGGAGGACATGGTCAATCCCGATCGACAAGTTGTTGCCCACACCGCCCAATCAAAAGAGCTTGCCAGTACCGTATTGAATAATCTTCCCACTGCATTTTTTTCCTCACCCGGAACTCTTGGTACTTATACCTTTATGCGGGTTAACGCGACTGAAGCAGAATTAGGCAAATACGCAGGAAACTTGTTTGGTGCATTAAAAGTAACCTATGGAAATATCATAAAGGACTTTTGTGACTCTTTGGGCATTGCGTTGCAGAAAAAAAAGGTAACTGTCTCGGTCGACTACAAAAACGTACGCGCTATGCTTGCGCATGATCGGCGAATTGGGGACTCGTGGCTTGATGCCGAGTACCATGATTATCGGGGGTATGGGGGATATTGTTTTACCAAAGATACCAAGGCGCTGATGAAAAGTGGAGAAGAGCTTGTAAAGCAGCTACCTAAATCTTCACCTGAACGAAAACGTTTGACCGCAGGTGTGGCACTCCTCAAAGCCATGCGAACCTATAACAAAACACTACTTGCAACTCAAGGACTTACTGAAGATGATGTCTCGATCCATGATCATGAATGGATTAAAAAACGTCTGGCGGGACGTAAGGATGCCAAAAATACAAAGGTGAATTAAGGACTCATGGCAATTCCTGATCTTGGACGGAAAATACAAAAAATCTCGTTAGGAGATGTATGGTCGTTCTTAAAACGACCATCGCTCTTTTTTATTCGACTAAAAGCTCAACGCGGCACGATACGTCAGATCGTAGAGAAACTTTTTGATACCAATTCCCGACCAGAGGAATATAGAACGCAGTTTCTTGCTAACCATAAATTTTTTGAAAACCTGAATGAAAAATTTGTACGATTCCGAGGACGAAGAACTAACTGTGAAGGATGGCCAGAGTTACTCTATGTATTGATACGAGTTGTAAAACCAGAAATAGTCGTTGAGACAGGAATTTTCGACGGTATCTCAAGTGCAGTGATCTTACAGGGACTCCACGACAATAATAAAGGAAAATTGATTTCAATTGATTTACCTGCCACAACAGAGATTGAATTCTCAACATACCGTATGAAAGAAACTATTCTTCCGCAAGGTACACAGCCTGGCTGGGCTATACCCGACTATCTTCGTGATCGTTTTACACTGTTGTTAGGAGATAGTAAAGATCTCCTTCCAAAAGTACTTAAAGAAAACTCGTCGATTGACATTTTTCTGCACGATAGTTTGCATACATTTGAGCATCAATGGTTTGAATATAACCGAGCATGGCCGCATATAAAAAATGGGGGACTACTATTGAGTGATGACGTATTTTGGAATCGGGCATATCATAAATTTGCTCAGCAAGTTTTAAAAGAGTATTTTGTATATTACGGATTTGGAATTTTAAGAAAGTAATACTTCATGGCGCAACTCAAAAAAATTTTATTAACCGGAGGATCGGGATATATTGGATCAAACCTCACTCAAGTTTTAGGGGATCGTTTTTCTTTTATTAACTTTGATATACGCAACAAGAAGGCAGATGATGTTCGTAATCTCAATCGTTTGGAGGAGGCAGTAGAAGGTGTCGATGGGGTTATGCACCTGGCAGCAATTTCGCGCCCTAAGTGGGGATTTGAGGATCCTCATACGTGTGTGACTACCAACGTTTTAGGAACATTAAACGTGCTCGAAGCTCTTCGAAGATACAACCCGCAAGGCTGGATTATTTTAGGTTCTAGTCGCGAAGTGTTTGCGGGTCTTAACAAGTTTCCCGTCACAGAAGAGGATCCAAAGCGCCCGCTTAATGCGTATGGAGTGTCAAAATTAACCGGGGAGGATCTATTAAAACAATATGCAGAAAACTATGATCTTCGGTCTTTGGTAATTCGTTTTTGCGGTGTCTACACCGGAAAAAAAGATATTCTGGATCGAGTGATTCCCCGATTTATTGGATTAGCGCTCAGAGACGAGTCCCTTACTATCGAGGGAAATGGCAAAAAGAAGGTGTATGATTATGTCTATATAACTGATGTTTTAGCGGCACTTGAGAAAGCAATTCACTTTATAGAAAAGAAACCAAAAGGATTTTTTGATGATATTAATCTTGTAGCCGACTCGCCAATTTCAACTCTTAATCTTGCTCGCTTTATTGTTACGTTGACAGAGAGTAAAAGCAAAATTACCCTTCTGCCCGAACGAACCTATGACACGGGCGGGGGATTTACGGGGAGTTATCGCAAAGCTCGAAAACTCTTATCCTGGTCTCCTACTGTTGATCTTGAAAGCGGACTTACTCGCTCGATAGAAGAGTTAAAACCAATATTCCTCAAGGGTAGTTATACCAGGTAGTAGAACTTCGATAATTACGTACATAGGGTAGCCTTGCATCAAAACAAAACCTTCTAATGAGAGAAGGGGGGGAGGAATCTATAAAAAATATTTCAATTAAATTTATCAATCGAAGTTTCACTACCTGGTTATAAATAGTATGAGTGAGCGAATAAAAGTTATTGTTACGGGTGGGGCCGGATTCATCGGTTCTCATCTGGTTGACGCGCTTATTGAGAAAAACTATGAAGTGCATGTAGTTGATGATCTTTCCGGTGGGAAATTGGATCGTGTAAACCCAAAAGCCGTTTTTCATAAAGTCGATATACGAAATTTTGAATCTTTGGCTCCTATTTTTCAAGGAGCCCATTTTGTTTTTCATGCCGCAGCCCTTCCTCGCGTTCAGCCTTCAATTCAAGACCCCTTAACTACCCATGACATCAATGTAAACGGAACCCTTAACGTACTGTTCGCTAGTCACCATGCTAAAGTTAAACGTGTCATTTATTCTGCATCTTCCTCCGCATACGGAAACCAAGCAACTATGCCATTACATGAGGGTATGGAAGCAAATCCTTTAAGTCCTTATGGGTTACAAAAGTATGTTGGGGAACTGTATAGTAAGCTCTTTTCGCAGGTCTATGGTTTAGAAACAGTCTCGCTGCGCTATTTTAATGTGTACGGTCCACGAGCATCTGCAGAAGGCGCATACGCATTGGTAATTGCAAAGTTTTTGGAACAAAGAAAGCAAGGTGTGCCAATGACTGTTGTTCCGGATGGTCTGCAGTCTCGAGACTTTACCCATGTTACTGATGTGGTACGTGCCAACATTTTAGCGGCAGAATCTTTGCATGTTGGTAAGGGAGAGGTAATAAATATCGGAGGAGGAAATAATAAAACTGTTTTGGAGGTTGCTGATTTAATTGGCGGTCCTCGAGTTTTTGTTGAGCCGCGACTTGAGCCCAAACATACACGTGCTGATATTTCTAAAGCAAAAGAACTTCTTGGGTGGGAACCGACAATTACTTTTGAACAAGGGATTCAGGAACTTAAGCTTTTGTATAAATTGGTGTAACACGGTAATTAATCAATTGATACGAAATTTAAGAAGCCCTTGATGGGCTTTTATCTTTTCTCTGTAGTCTTAAAAAGAATAGCAAACAATTTTTCTTTTGGAAATAAGATACGACCACCGGTGAGAACCGATGGTCGTAAGTTGCGGCGAACGCAAGGGTCAAGAATACAAAAGACCCGCCCGCGCCGCGGCTTTGGCGGGCAGGCAAGCGTTCGAGTGGTCAAGGAGCTACTGCGGGAGGAAGGCCGAGGCGGAACCGAAGTACGAGTACGGGCGGTCGACGAAGTCCGTGCCAAAATCGAGCCTCGCATCGCCCCAGTGGAAGAACGGGGCGCTCTGAAACTCACCACCACCGTCCGGAGAGTACTCATCTCCGGGGCAATCTGCGTGAAGCTGTTCCCAGCGGATGAATCGACTCGGATGGAGCAGCGTGAACGATCCGACGGCGAGCGCCCCGAGCCCGAACTGCGGTCCGATCATGAGCTCGCGAGCCCGGATGACGGCACGGCCACGGTGGAGGCGACCCATCTGCGTCTGGACGGCGAGAATGGTGCCACCGAGGTAACGAACGACTCGCTGCTCAAACGCGATGGTACGCGGAAGCTGCCGGAGATAGTGCTCTCCGAGTCTTCCCTCGCACCAGTTCTTGAGCGTGCGGTCACGAGTGATCGCGGCGAACACCTCCTTCTCGAGGGCCTCGCCATAGGACGGAGCGATGGCTGAGAAGAGGGGGTACGCGCACCAGCCCTCGGCACTCGGGGCCAGGCGTTTCCTCTCCAGTACCGCCATTCGCTTTCCGGGTTCGAGCTTGGGCCAGCGTCCCCGGAGGAGCGTGACCTGCTGCTCGAGTGGCAGAGGACCCGTGTACTCACCCGGATACTCTGTGGTCGATGGGGTTTCGAGATAGGAGTACTGCTCGCTTGCGGCGAGCCGGTACATTCCCTCGAGGACGTGGGCTTTGAGCTCGCCCGCCCGGAGAGTGATACGACGCCCTTGCTCACGGTCGAGCATAGCACCGTTGAGCGTTCCCGCGAACGCCCGCATGATGTGGCGGCCTTGTCCAGACCCGACGTGATCAGTGACGACTTCGCCATGACACGGTCTCCTTATGCGATTCATGCCGAATCATTTCGGACATAACCCGCCTCTTCTTGAGACGAGTAATCTGCGTATTTAGGGTAAACGCGCACAGTACTTGTCTCAATTTCCTCGATTAAAATTCAATGAACCATGTCTATATTATACTAAAGATAGTAATAAAAGTCAACGTCCTTGTCGTCGCACCAGTGTAAACGCTGTTTTTAAACTAATGAGCAGGTCCAAAACAAAGGACCTATTTTTAATATAGTAAAGATCATATTGCATTTTCTCAGGCGCATCTTCCACTGAGGCATCATTTTCCATATGGATTTGCGCCCAGCCGGTGATTCCTGGGGTTACCAGAAGTCGCATCTCGTAAAAAGGAATTTTTTCTTTTAATTCTTTCACGTATTCAGGACGTTCAGGTCGAGGACCCACAAATGACATTTCGCCTTTTAGTATGTTAATAATTTGGGGTAACTCATCAAGATAGTTTCTTCGTAATATCATGCCAACTTTGGTGTGACGTAGATCAGGTCCGTCTCCTTTTACACCCGGGATCGTATCAGCATCTTTTACCATTGATCGATACTTAATTACTCGAAACTCTTTACCATTCCGTCCTACTCTTTTTTGTCCATAAAATACTGGACCGGGAGAATTAAGTTTTATTGCAAGAGCAATAAATGGATAAGCAATCAATACAGGAATAAGCAGAAGTCCAGAGAGCGCAATGTCCAAAAACCTTTTTGAAAACTCGTACACTCGTCGTCTGATGCCAATCAAATTCTCCAAAAACCAGACCTCGCCAATAAGGGAGAGCGGAATTTTTCCCGTGATCATCTCATAAAAAGACTGGAATTCAATAGTGCGAATACCACGCTTGATGACTTGAAATAGAGCACTTACAAAGATTTTATTTTCTTTAATCTCTCGCAACACTACAATAATTTCAATATTGTATTCATCAAGAATTTGTGCAAGTTGATCAGGGGAGGAGAAATGGGGAAGGGAAGAATGATCGCTTCCATTTCCGTCAGTTGACATAAAGGCCACCGGACTAAGCCCAAGTTGTGGATTTTTTTGGAGATATTCTGCTAATCTTTCGGCCTCGGCCGTAACTCCGAAAAAAAGTACACGAGAAGTCGGGGCATGTATAATAAGGGCATTATAGAGATAGCGCCAGATAAAAATCCCTATCGTTGAAAGAACAGCAATCAACAGTAAATTTCTTCGGGGTTCAATGGCGAGTGGAATAAGATAAAAAATTACGATTGCCACGACCACATTAGACACCATGACCCGAATAAGTCGGAAAGCAAAGATTTTAGTGTTTTTGGTAAAATGTAGATTATAAAGACCCGAGGCGCCAAAAAAAACAATCCAAAAGAAAAAGATAATGGTAAAAGGAATAAGATGGTTATTTAAGGGTACTGTCTCGTCAAAAGGGAGTCCGGCATAACGAATTTTGAGTGCCAAAAAAAGTGCTCCATAGAGCAGGAGAGCATCCACTATAACCAAGAGAGATAATTGAATGGAGTGGCGTTGTTTCATCGTTCGTAAACTTGTTCTATTGTTGGTTTGATCATAAGGGGAAGTGTGAAGTTTTCCTCAAAGGTTTGTAATGCGTTCTTGCTTAGTTTCTCACGCAGTTTGGTATCGATCAAGATGGTCTTTAGTGCGCCCTCAAGGCTGATTACATCTTTAGCAGGCACTAGAACTCCATTGGTGTCATGGTGGATTATATCGGGGATGCCGCCAACTCGAGTTGCGATTGCCGGGACTCCTGCGGCAAGCGCCTCCAGCAACACATACGGGAGCCCCTCCTTTAAGGAGGGAAGAATAAATGCATCAAACCCCTGCAGGAGACTTGAGGCATTTGGCACAAAACCGAGCAGATGGATTCGATTGGCAAGGCCCCGTTTTTCTATATGTGTCTGCATATAGTCTCGTTCTTCTCCGTCTCCAATAATAATTGCATGCAATTTGGGGAATGAGCGCATCAATTTTTCGAGGCTCGAAAGAAAAAAGATAAGTCCTTTGTTTTTGGTAAGTTCGGCAATAGTCCCCACCACAAAGCCATCTTGCGGTATAGAGAGTGCGTCATCAAAAAAGGTACGTACTTTATTCCGCGAAAGAAACGTGGGTTTGACAATGCCGTTTCGGATTAATACCAATTTTCTGGCAGGTATAAACTTTTCTGCAGATTGAAAATCATTCTGATTTATGAGAATCACCGAATTATAAAAAAGTGAAGCAAACCAGCTTGCTACAAAAATTAATCCTTTCTGATGACGTGGACGGTCTTCTTTAAATCCCCAACCGTGTACCGTAAAAATCACTCGGGGTTTAAAATTCCATTTCAGAAGTTTGTAGAGATAGGCGGCGGGAGCACCGAGTGCGCCAGCTTTAGAACTGTTAAAATGAATAATGTCAGGCTCTTCTTTTAAAAACAACTGCAAAAGATGCCAGAATGCTTTTAGCTCGCTGGTAGTATGCACATCTCGCTGCATTGCCGGAATAGTGAGAGTTCTGATTCCTGCAAGCGCCAGTCTTTTAAAAAGTATACCGTCGCCTCCTGCGGCTACTACCGCTTCAAAATCTGAAGGAAGGTTGGTTGCCAAATCATAGACGTAACGCTGTGCGCCACCCCATACAGCCTTGGTTATTATATATAGTACCTTCTTCCGCTTCATTATATATATAACCTGCTCTGATACTGCTTTGTCGCCCCCTTATAGTAGAGGCTGAAGCCCCTCTGACAGGGGAATAAATCAACTTATTGCTTTATCTAAGGCCCAAAAACGTGATGTGGATAAAAGTTCTTGACTTTTTAGCTCCAATCTGCTACTAATAGGGGTGTGAGTGTCTTTCAAGATTGTCCCGGTTTTCCGGGATATTCCTGAAAACTTCAATTTGTCCGGTGCAGGATCCCCGAAAGGGGGTCTTGTGCTTTATAAGGGTTTTATTTCTCTTTCTACGACCTATGAATTGTCGACTTATTTATGGTTCAACTAGTCCAGAGGGTGAGGCTTCCAATATGGATCTTGCCTGGCTTGTTGGTATATCCTTACCCGATCCTCATTATTTTATCGAACTAGGGGGTCAAAAGGAGGAGCGGATTCTTCTTGCCTCATCTTTGGAATTTACTCGAGCACAAAAAGAGGCCCAAAATTGCCGAATTGAACTTTTAGAAAATTATGCAGCCAAGGGAAAGTCTGCCATTGTGGAATTTTTAAAAACACATAATATTACGCACATCGAGATGCATCCGGAAACTCCTTTCTCGGTTGTTGCTATGTTAACAAAAGCCGACTTCGAGGTTTCTTTAGGGACTCTGCCATGGTATAAAAACCGCTCTCTCCGAACTCCTCGAGAAATTATTTGGATTACTGAAGTTCAGCGAGCGGTGGAGAGTGTACTTGAAGAGGTACGTCAGAGACTTATGCGTGCAGAAATTCGCGAGGTACTCGTGTATGAAGACGGCCGTGTCCTCACCTCCGAGGAGCTCCAAAAGTTTATCGAGAATCGTCTTTTTACTTTAGGATTCATTTCATTTGATACAATTGTTTCTTCAGGAAATGATAGTGCCCATCCCCATGCAGTCGGATCTGGTATGCTTTACGCCGCCAGTCCTATCATCTTTGATATTTTTCCTCGTTCACGTACCAATGGCCGCTATGCCGATATGACCAGAACCTTTTTTAAAGGAAGGCCTTCAGACGAAATTTTAAAAATGTATACTGTCGTAAAAGATGCCCAAGAGGCCGGGATTGCTATGCTCAAACCAGGAGTGGACGCACGAGAGATTCATACCGCCATTGAAAATTACTTTTTGGAAAAAGGGTATGAGACAGATGCAAAAACCGGGTCAGGTTTTATACATAGCACAGGGCATAGTATTAATTTAAGAGTACATGAACCTCCTGGTGTTGGCCGTTTATCTACAATCTTGCAGGCCGGGCATTTAGTTACTATCGAGCCAGGACTGTATTATCCTCAGTTAGGATATGGGATTCGAATTGAAGATCTTATTTTAGTCACTGATACAGGATTCAAGAATTTAACCAACTTTCCCAAAGATCTGAATACCGTTATTATTTCCTAACTTAAAATTTAAAAGGCGTTGGATAACGCCTTTTAAATAGTGATTTTGCTGCTGAAAAACACTCGGGGGGTTGTTCTCTTATCTTGACTTGGATGATAAAGTAGAATTTTAGGTTTCCAAATGTGTTTGGAAGGCACTAAGAGGGTTTAATCCCGCACTAAATTTTTGACTGCTGCAATCCATTCAAATAGTTAAATAAATTTTCGGCTCGATGTTGTCGATTTCCTCGCCTGCTTAATCAGGGCAGCTTGGAAAAGTCAAAAATTAGTGACGGGACAAGCTCTCCCGCTAGATTTCATGAAGGGGCATTGAGGGTTTAACTCCAATACTTTGTCCTTATGCTCGTCCCGCACCTATTTTGGTTTCGGTAAAATTAACTATTAACTTGAGAGGCACAAAGAGGGTTTAACTCCAATACTTTGTCCTTATGTGAGTGCCAGCTCCTTGTGCCACCCAAATTAACCAAAATAGGTGCGGGATGAAATGCCAGCTCAACACCCCTCAATAAAATCTAGCGGGATTGCTGTTTGTTGCTGAAATTTCTTCGATACTATCTCGAAATTTCAGACAAACAGGGAACAATACTTTGCTTGCCCCGTCACTAAATTTGTACTATACATTAGCGAAGCAGTGCAAATTTTAGTGCGGGGTGCTTATGTGAGTGCCAGCTCCTAATGCCATTCAAAAGCACAAGGTTTAGGGCAATAATTTTTGAATTATCACCTGAGACGAGGTAAAATTACGAAACCCCCTCTTCTTTAAGTCTATTCATTTATAGAGAAATCTGTCAATATAAGTTTGCAACTCGACTTTTTCTTATCAATACGTATTGCGATTAATTTGCAGTGAAGTATGTCAGAGCCAAAAGAAAATGTTCCGCTTGCCCCCTTCACTATTTATAAAATTGGTGGGGCAGCAAAGTTTTTCATTGAGGTTAAAAACGGAGAAGAGCTCAAATCAGCTCTTGATTTTGCTACTCAAAAGAAATTGCGTTTTTTTATTTTTGGAGCAGGGTCAAATATTCTTATATCTGACAAAGGTTTTGATGGATTGGCCATTCGTTTCAGTGGGGGAAATATTTCAATTCAAGGTACGACGGTACATATTGATGCTGGTGTTATGATGGCGCGGGCGGTTCTAGCCGCAGCTGATGCAGGTCTTTCTGGTTTTGAATGGGCCATTGGCGTTCCCGGGACTGCAGGAGGGTCGGTACGAGGGAATGCAGGATGCTTTGGTGGTGAGATGAAAGATGTGATTGAATCAGTAAGGGTAATGCAGGTCGCCGATGGCTCGTCGCAAAATGACGATAAGCAATTTGCGATACGCGATATGCAGAATGTCGAATGTGAATTTAAATATAGAGATTCCTTATTCAAAAGACATCCTGAATGGATTATTCTTTCAGCAACCTTAAGACTTCGGATGGGAAATCAAGATCAAATTCGCGAGACAATCAAACAAATTAGCACAGAACGAACCGAGAAACAGGCGATTGGCACAAAATCTTGTGGTTGTATTTTCAAAAACGTTGAATGGACACGTAAAGACATTGACAAAGAAAAATTAGTAAACCAATTTCCTGAGTTATCCCCGTTTGCTCAAGGGTTAGCCGTTCCTGCTGCTTTTCTGATTGACAAATCAGATTTCAAAAACAGAAAAATTGGTGGAGTCTTGGTTTCGCCAAAACATGCCAATTATTTTGTAAATACGGGAGAGGCAACAGCAGAGGATATAATTATTTTGGCAAGTATCGTCAAAGACGGGGTAAGAAAAAAGTTTGGAATTCTGCTTGAAGAAGAAATTCAATACATTGGATTCTAATCAAATATATATAAAAATAATTCCCGTGATTGTGGAATTATTTTTTTGAACAATTGTGTTGTTAACAGTTGACGATATAATATTCTTTTACTACTATTAGTGCAGAAAATATTTTAAGTTTAACTTTTTGGCAGCAGTGTAATCTAAAGTTTGGGAAATTAAAAAATTCTTGATGGCAAACGATTCAACAACTGAAAACGGAAATGGGAAACCAAAGTTTTTATTTGTGTCACTCGAAAGTTTGAGTGGTGATTTGGCCTGGACCCTAAAAAAAGAAGGACACGAAGTGAAGTCTTTTATTAAAGCAAAAAGTGATTACGATGTATATAATGGTTTTGTTGAAAAAATTGACCGCTGGGAAGATTGGATTGAGTGGGCTGATGTAATTATCTTTGACGATGTGGAATTTGGCGATATCGCGCTCAGACTTCGGAAGAAAGGAAAAATGGTCATTGGGGGGTCGCCGTATACCGACCAATTAGAAATAGATCGTGAGTTTGGGCAGAATGAACTCAAGAAATATGGGGTCAACGTGCTTCCCAGTTGGAATTTCTCAAGTTACGATGAAGCTATCGAATTCATTAAGAACAATCCCTCTCGGTATGTTTTCAAACCCAGCGGTAATACGCCCTCGGGAGGCAAGGGACTTCTATTTATTGGCCAGGAGGAAGATGGCAAAGACTTGATAGAGCTTCTTGAACAAAATAAAAATCTTTGGCAGAAGAAAGCGCCGGTTTTCATTTTGCAGAAATTTGTTACTGGAGTTGAGGTTGCTGTGGGAGCCTATTTTAACGGTAAGGATTTTCTGTTTCCCATCAATGTAAATTTTGAGCATAAGCGTGTATTTCCTGGCGATATCGGCCCCTTTGCTGGCGAGATGGGTACTCTTTCTTTCTGGAGTGAGCCGAGTGAGCTTTTCAGGGCTACATTGGGTAAAATGTTGCCGGCACTTCAGGAATCAGGATATGTGGGATATATTGATATTAACTGTATTGTTAATGGCCGTGGCATTTATCCGCTCGAATTTACTTCGCGTTTCGGATATCCAACGATCTTCATGCATTTAGAAGGAATTGTGGTCCCAGCGGGAGAATGGCTCTCACGTCTTGCCCGAGGAGAAAATTTTGAACTAAAAACAAAAAAGGGCTTTCAAATAGTTGTACGTATCAGTGTGCCGACGTTTTTTGCAAAATCCAAAGATCGCGAAACGGTTGAAATGTATAGAGACTTGCCAATTCTTTTTAAAAAACCTTCGAACTTGGACGGAATTCATATTGAGGATGTTAAGTTGGACAATGGAGTATGGAGAATTGCAGGGGAGTCTGGCGTCATTCTTTCGGTAACTGGATCAGGAACAACGGTTGAAGAAGCGCGCCGACAAGTGTATTCACGAATACAAAATATCATGCTTCTCAACATGTTTTATCGAACTGACATTGGTTCCAAGTGGGCTGAGGATAGTGATAGACTGCATACGTGGGGTTATATCTAAGCAGCAAATTACAAATAGCATGTGCTATTAACATTTTAAATGCGTTTGTCATACTCAAATATGAGAGTAACCATAAAAAGTAAAAATTTAGAAATTACACCGGCATTACGAACCTATATAGATGAAAAGTTGATAGCTCTGGTTGAAAGGCTTTTGGGTTCTCAAGATTCATCGTCACTGCTTGCAATTGAATTTTCTCGCTCGACACACCATCGCAAAGGAAAAGTTTTTCATGCTGAAGTAAATTTGTCACTTGGTAAAACTCTTTTGCATGCCGAAACAGATAAAGAAGACGTGCATGTGGCATGTGATACTCTTCGTGGAGAGCTTGAGACCGAAATAAAACATTATAAAAATCGTAAACAGTCGCTCATGAAACGCAACGCTCGCGTTGCGAAAAAGGAGCTTCGCTTTAGCCCTGAAGCCCGGCTTTATCGCAAGGGTCGTATCCGCAACGAAGGAAATTAAAAGTCAATTCGTATTGAAAGAAAAGAATCTCTATGGTAGATTCTTTTTAGTTCCTACAAATTCTAAATGTCACTTACGCTTCGAGACGGTTCACGGTGGTTTCGCGAAGATTTATATTCATCGGTTGCTCATGAGTTCAAAATTCGCAAGGTTCTCTATCGGAGAATAAAGAAGAAGGGTAGACGTCAAAGTAAGTTTGAGATATTCGATACCGAACAATATGGTGTCACTTTTCTGTTGAATGGGGCGATACAAATGGCAGAAATTGATGAGTCAAGTTACGCGGAGGCTCTTGTCCATTTCGCGGCAAATTCTTGCTCTCGTCCTCCGCGACAGGTACTGATAATTGGTTGTGGATCGGCACTTCGTGAAGTTGTAAAGTATCCATCAGTTAAAGTCGTCGATGTCATAGACGAAGATTATTTGTCAGCCAGAGCCCTTATGAAGTTTTTTCCATCCGCATTTTCTGGAGTCAAAGAAGCGCAACACCGAGGGGTTCGTATCACGTATCGTTTTGTCGACCCTCTTGTCTATGTTAAGCGTCTTGCCAGACGTGGAAAGAAATATGATCTCATTATTATTGACTCTCCGGATCCTGTAGATGCACGTGACCTTTTTACGCTTTCTTTCTACCACTATATCTCACGAATCCTTTCCCAGGGGGGAGTGGTGAGCCGACAAACTGGTTCAAGTGTTTTACAACCAGAAGAGATGCCTGCCAATGTAAGGCATATGCGTGAAGTTTTTCCTCGCGGCGATGTACAAGTCATTGTTACTGCGGTTGCAGCCTATATCGGTGGATATTTTACGATTGTAGCTGCCTCAAATCGAAAGGGAATATTCAAAGATGCGCTCCATTCCGTGCGAGCACGGTGTAAATCGCTACCACTAGACACATTGCGCTGGTATTCTCCTGATATACATAAGGCCGCAATGATTCTTCCAAAAGAAATGCAACGTCTCATTGAACAGGCTGAGTTTGGAAAAGAATTGTTGCTTGATTTGAGGGAATGCGACCACGAAAGAATCAACTCACCGGAGCTGCTTCGCGAGTTTGCACAGAAAATTTGCAAGGAAGTTAACATGAAGCCCGTTGGACCTCCTCGCGTATTGGTATTTGGGCACGCAACTCCACGAACAGTTGGCCCATCAGTGATTCAGCTTATTGAAACAAGCAATATTCTTACACACAACGTCCCATTTTGGCGATTGGTCCTACAAAATCTCTTTACCTGTTCTACTCTAGACGTAGAAAGAGCCGTGGAATTTAGTATGGATTTCTTTGGTGCAGAGCGTGCGCAGTGGGAGATACGTGTTAGAGGACGGCAGTCTTCGGTTCCTCCACGGACTCACACGGAACACGAAACAGTGAGGACTCGACGTGGTTTCGAACACAGGGAATATTTATATCGTCTTGCTGAAGGAAAAAACTGAGCCGTTTGACGGCTCTTTAGTTTACCCGATATATAGGTCTAAAATAATTTATCACTACTCTCCCAGCTTTTTGGTATTAAGAAAACTGAAATCAATATACTTGTGCGTGGAAAAAATATCTTATGGGTAGTCGCTTGTAAAGTCTTCAATAATCTGTACAATCAAACGTTAGAACCCTACTAAAAGACAATGGCTGCTCGAGGGCATCGTCACATTTCTTTAGACCTTTCTCATTGCAAGAACAAAGGAAGACTACAGAGTGGAAAACCTCCCAATCATCGAAAGATCGCGAATAGAATTTTAAAGCTGGCACAAAAAGCTGGATGCACTATTAGAAAATGGCACTTAGACACATACAAGCCAGAAGAGGGATATTCACTTGTAGTAACTATTGCAGAGTCACATTTTACTGTCCTCACATGGCCAGAATCAGAGTACGGAAGCTTCGTGAACATTGATGTTTATGTTTGCAACTACACACGTGATAATTCACATGTTGCTAGAAATCTAGAAGAGGGGTTCAAGAAATTCTTTCAGCCAGGTCATGTTAAGCGTTGGGAAAAATTGCGTGGCCCATGGAATATTACTCGGTAAAACCAGCTCCAAGGGCTGGATTTTTTTATAAGAGAATGCTATGTTCACGAAAGCTTTTTATAGAAAACGCCTGTGTATCCTCTGTATCCTCTCGACTATCCGGTCAAAACGTTCATGGAAGAGCGCTGGAAGACTAGAAAAGCAGGAGTTGTCGTAGTTCCTGTACGTTTTGGGGCAACATGTAGCGGTGAGCCCGGGACAGCCTTTGGGCCCGATGCAATTATTGCGGCTTCCGAACAACTTGAGCATTACGATAACGAGATGAGAGTTACGACTACAAAGAAAGTACCTATCGCCACTCACGCAGGAATTCGAGCAAGTAACGACCAGGCCAAGGTCATAAAGGAGCTTACAACGCTGTCCACAAACCTTTTGCGGGATGGTAAGTTTATCTTTGGGCTGGGGGGTGAGCACTCTATTACTGAAATTTTTGTACGAGCTTGTTTATCTTTAGCACGTCGCCCTTTTACGGTTTTGCAGTTTGATGCTCACTCCGATTGGTATAATGAGTACGATGGCAACAAACGGTCACACGCCTGTGTTGGAAAAAGAATTTCTGATTTAGGAACTCCACTGGTGCAGGTTGGAGTACGAAGTACCACTGAAGACATTGAGAAAGCTCGAATTAAAAAAGGTGTTAGGGTGTTTCCGGCCCATGAACTAAAGTCCAACTGGAGCAAACTGACACCAGTGAAAATTGCCAGAGCGATCAAAACAGAATATGTGTACGTTACCATTGACGTTGATTGCCTTGATATTCCATATATTGGCTCCTGTACCGGATTACCTGAACCCGGTGGACCTTCGTGGGACCACATAGTGATGATTCTGCGTGCTGTAGCGCAGTATAAAAAAATCATCGGTGCAGATATGGTCGAGTTTCGGCCATCTGGAGATGCGACATTTGCCTATGCATTTGCAATGGCAAAAATGATGTATAAGCTGTTAACGTATCGATATTATTTTGCCAAAAAGTAAAATCCCGCTAAGCGGGATTTTGTTATAGGGTAGCAAGTTTCTTATGAACCGCAGGATCAAGCATAAATAATTTGCAAAAAGTTAGTGCATCAAGATAGGTAAGGCTTTCTCGGATTTTTCGCTCTTCAAACAGTGCGAGGATTTGTTGCAAATCGTATTTTCTAAACGACCAAGAATTGCCGGTTGTGGCAATCACGCCGGACCAATTAGTGCCAAACGAAGGAACATAGAAAACAATTGAGCGTGGAGAGGCACACGTAAAATGTTGGCTGACTCGCCGCTTTATTTCCTGATGTCCAGTATAGACTTCTTGCGTACACTCTCCAGCCTGAATCATCAAAAGACCGAAACCATCTTCAGTTTCGCAGTTTCTGCGAAGCTCTTTAAAGAACTCATCACCAAATAAATGGCTTGAGGCAGTACCCTCATCAAAATCAGTAAGGTCGGAGATAATGATATCAAACGGCTTGTCGTTGTTTCGCAAAAACTCAAGTGCATCGACACTGGTGACGATTGTCACACGTGAGTCGTGAGCCGCTTCCCCCCAAAACTCCGGAATATGTTCTTGGGTTAGTTGAATTACGTCCTTATCAATATCCACCAGATAAATTTCTTTTACACGTGGGTCAAGTGTTACGAGACGAAGCGCATCTCCATCTCCGCCTCCCACGATCAAAACGCGTCGAGGATTGGGATGGATGATGAGGGAAACGCCTGCTATGGCCTCGGTATAAATGTCATGATCTCGAACTCCGAGTTGCGGAAATCCGTCAAGCACAAGTAGTGGTCTATAGGGTGTTTGGAAAATCTGGATGCGCTGGTGTTGACTTTGGTAATCTATCAGAACCTTTTCGATTTTATGGTAAAAACGATGGCGGGGATCACACGTATCAACAAAAAATAGTTCTCCGTTCTCGATGGCAAGATGTTGTTCCTCAAGAGACCTTCTAACTTTTCTTTGCAGATATGGAGAAAAGTGATCGGGGTAATGATGTAATTGCACATCAAGTCTCATCCAGTCGTCACCCGTAACTTTTCCTCGGCAGATTTGTGCACTACAGGAGCATGGAAATCCGTACGAGGGCTGTGACTCGGTTGTCGCATAGTCCCAGCACAGTTCATCATTTTCCGGTTGAATGTCCCGTAAGGTCACGAAACTCATGTCTCCGCTAATCGCGACGTTTGGGTCGCAGGAGTGATTAAGATTATCGAGAAGATTTACGTCCTCTGGGTTTAAGGGTGCCCAATGAAAATTATCTTCAACTTGATGGGTATGGTCACCCAACGACGATTTCCAAACAGTTTCAATTTGGGTGCCTGGTATGATCTTTCCGCCGGCTGCGATACCAATGATAGTTCCTTTCGGTATAAAAATCTTTGTAAAAACACCTACCCCTTTCGTGGAAATGAGCCTTTCAACAAGTGCCGGATGGATGTAAGAGTCGTTCATATTCCTTACAAAACGAACTGCTTCTAGTTATAAGGCTCTTTGAGTTTAGAGTCAAGAATTTTAAAGACTTTAATTTCGCTTAAAAACAGGGTATAATATCAGACATGTCAGGTAGTGAAAATTCGACTGTTTACGGATACTACGTATGCCTTGATCGAATAACCTCTATTCTGGCTGTTTTTTGATTATCTAGTTAAGGGATGACCAACCTTTGATTTAGTCGAATTTCTACTACCTGACATGTCAATCTTGACCACAATTCTTGGGGACGCAAATAAGCGATTTATTGGATCGCTTGATTCCGTTGTCGCTCAAATAAACGAACTTGAGCCGAAATTTGAAAAGATGTCAGCTGATGGCTTACAAGGCCTTACTTCCGATTTTCGTAAGAGACTTGAAGCGGGAGAGGCTCTTGATGACATTCTTCCTGAAGCGTTTGCGGCCGTGCGAGAAGCGGCTCGTCGTACGCTCGAACAACGTCATTTCGATGTGCAGCTCGTTGGTGGCATAGTACTGCATCAGGGCAAAATTGCGGAAATGAAAACTGGAGAAGGTAAAACACTTGTGGCAACTCTTCCTTTGTATTTAAATGCCCTTGAAGGAAAAGGCGCGCATTTAGTAACTCCCAATGATTATCTTTCACGAATTGGTGCCGGATGGATGGGGCAGGTATATCACGCTCTGGGTATGGTGGTTGGGGTTGTTACCCATGAGTCATCAGGAATTTTTGACCCGGACTATACTGACCCGGGCCAGCATGCTGATGCACGACTTTCACATTTTCGACCAGTTACTCGACGCGAAGCATATAACGCCGATATTACCTATGGAACCAACAACGAATTTGGTTTTGACTACCTTCGGGACAATCTTGAATATGAAGAATCAGTATTACGCCAACACGAACATCACTTTGCTATTGTCGATGAAGTAGACTCAATTTTGATTGATGAGGCGCGCACTCCACTGATTATTTCTGTCCCCGATGAGGAGTCAGCAGACCTCTATAAAGTATTTGCCAAAGTAATTCCGCAACTAAAAGAAAATACCGATTATAATGTTGATGAAAAACTAAAAGCAGTTTCAATGACAGAGGTGGGAATTGATAAAGTTGAGAAGATTCTCGGCGTAGAAAATATATATGAAGAAAAAGGAGTACGATTTGTGCGTCACCTAGAACAGGCCTTGCGTGCTCAAGCTTTATTTTTTCGAGATCGTGATTATGTCGTCAAAGATGGTGAGGTAATAATTGTCGATGAGTTTACTGGGCGTCTGATGCCGGGACGTCGCTGGTCTGAAGGCTTGCATCAGGCGGTTGAGGCCAAAGAAGGAGTACAAATCCAAAAAGAGTCACGGACACTCGCTACCATCACTTTTCAAAATTATTTTCGTTTGTACAAAAAGTTATCAGGTATGACCGGAACCGCACAAACCTCTGCTGAAGAATTTCACAAAGTATACAAACTTGATTGTTTAACTATTCCCACCCATCGTCCTATGGTTCGAGATGACGCCGCTGATTTTGTATTTCGAACCGAGAAGGGGAAATTTCAAGCGGTTGTCCGAGAAGTAAAAGAGCGACATCAAAAAGGTCAACCAGTTTTGATTGGCACCGTATCAATTGAAAAAAATGAGCGACTTTCAAAGATGCTTCAGGTTGAAGGGGTAAAACATGAAGTGTTAAACGCCAAAAATCACGAGCGTGAGGCTTTGATTATTGCGCAAGCCGGCCGCAAGGGTGCGGTGACGGTTGCAACCAACATGGCAGGACGCGGTGTGGATATTCTTCTCGGTGGAAGCCCACCTGATCAAGAAGAGGTAAATGAGGTTCGTGGCATCGGCGGCCTACATGTCATTGGAACAGAGCGGCACGAAGCGCGCCGCATTGATAATCAGTTGCGGGGTCGTGCAGGGCGGCAAGGAGATCCCGGCTCATCACGCTTTTTGGTTTCGCTTGAAGATGATCTGATGCGGATTTTTGGTTCGGCTCGAATCAAGTCAATGATGGAATCAATGGGGGTTCCCGAAGATCAGCCAATAGAAAACAGAATGATCTCTCGTGCAATTGAGGCAGCTCAAGCAAAAATCGAAGGGTTTCATTTTGATGCACGAAAACACATTCTGGAGTTTGATGATGTTCTTAACAAACAACGAGATGCGATTTATAAAACGCGACGCGAGATTCTTGCTACCAACTACCCACTATCAACTACCAACTTAAAAGAGCAAATCTTTCGAATGTTTGATGAGGAGATCGAGCAACTTGTTTCTTTCCATACCCAAGAAGATTCTCCGTCAGAGTGGAACTTGGAAGAAATCTTTGAAAGTATGAAAGCTATGGTAGGAGCTCCGGATGAGTTGCATCATAAACTGCGTAATATTGCGAGCATTCCTTCAGATGATATTCAAGGAGAGCTAAAAAGTTATTTGGTGGAGATGGTAGCGACTTTGTATGATCAACGTGAAAAAAGTTTGGGAGAAGAGCGTATGCGAAGTTTAGAAAAAATGGCGATGCTCCGAGCGATTGATGTCTTGTGGATGGATCATTTGGATCAAATGGAACATCTGCGAGACTCGGTGCGATTGCGAGCCTATGGCCAGCGTGATCCATTAGTTGAGTACAAACATGAAGGTTCACGTCTCTATAAAGAACTGCAGACAGCAATTCGATCACAGGTAGTCAATTCAATTTTTAAAGTTGGGAATGCTGGGCAAAATTCTAATCAAGGACAGGTCATAGAATTAAAGCGGCCGGATCCAGTACAGTTGCAAACTAACAATCAAACAGAGATTATACCTGCACAAACTCCACAAAAATCTCTGGTAGGCCGTAATGATCTATGTCCATGTGGGTCGGGAAAGAAGTATAAGCGTTGTCATGGCAAATAAATCAAAATATATACAAATCTATACGACAGTTGCAAAAGAAAGTGATGCAGAAAAGATTGCTGGGATTTTGTTAAATAAAAAACTTTCTGCTTGTACACAAATAGTTGGTCCGATAACGAGTGAATATCAATGGAAGGGAAAGACAAAAAAGACCAAAGAGTGGCTGTGCATTACCAAGACCGAACAAGGACATTACAGCGAAGTTGAAAAAACAATCAAAAATGCGCATCCTTACGAACTTCCGGAGATAATAGCTATGCCAATTAGCAAAGGAAGTCGAAGACAAGACGAAGTTCAACGCGATCGAGCTCACTCCCATCTCCGGCATCTACGTCAAGGTCATCGCTGACTACCAGGACAACACTGGTGAGCACAAGGTCGGTGACGAGCTCTTCATCATCGGCAAGGAGCAGGCGATCTACTACCCGCGGCCGGAGCACTCCATCATCGAGTACGACGGGCGCAAGGTCCATCACGCGATCGCGCTTCCGGAGGGCGAAGGTCGCTACGTGCTCAGGCGTCTCGCGGGTGACGTCGAGCTCGTCACTGGTCCGAAGATGCTTCTTCCGGATCCTCGGACCCAGGTCGTGGTGCGCCGAGTGCTCTCCCAGAAGATGGTCAAGCTCCTCTACCCCGGCAACGAGCAGGCGCTCCAGGTCAACGCCGCGCTCGAGGAAGCGGCTCAAGACCTTCCCGCCGGTGCTCACTTCACCCAGGATGTCGCGGCGCGTGGGCTCCTGCGTTCGGCTACGAGGGCAAGTGCTGCCGAGACCATGCAGCGCGGTACCACGTACACTCCGCCTCGCACGATCACGCTCGCCACCAAGTTCGACGGCGCTGTTCGCGTCGACATCTGGACCGGCTATGCCGTCCTCGTGACTGATAGCACCGGCAATCGTCGGGTGGTGGTCGGTCCCAAGACGATCCTCCTCGAGTACGACGAGAACCTCGCTTCGATGGAGCTCTCAACCGGCACACCGAAAGTGGACAAGCCGGTTATCGAGACGGTCTACCTCCGGGTACTCAACAATCGGGTCTCGGACCAGGTGGTGGTCGAGACGGCGGACCTCTGTCGGATCTCGCTCCAGCTGTCCTATCGCGTCAACTTCGAGGGTGAGGATCGAGAGCGCTGGTTCGCCGTCGAGAACTATGTCAAGTTCCTCACCGAGCATCTGCGTTCGCTCGTCCGTAACACTGCGCGCCAGCACGGCGTCGAGAAGTTCTACAGGGATGCCATCAACATCGTGCGTGATGCAGTCCTCGGCGCCCAGCAGGACAGTCGGCGTCCCGGTCGTTCTTTCAGTGAGAACGGGATGCGTGTCTATGACGTCGAGGTGCTCGACGTCAAGATCGAGAACGCTGACATCGAGAAGCTGCTCACCGACACCCAACACGCGACCTTCAAGGCAGCACTCACCGTCGCAGCCGCCGAGCGTGAGCTCGAGAACACCACCAGGATTCAGGCTGCTCGACGTGGTGGCCTTCAGGAGCTGTTCAAGACTACCGAGCTCGAGTCAGGGCTCGAGGTCAGGAAGATCAAGGCCACCCTGAACCGAGTCATGGCACAGATCAAGGCCGAAGGTGATCAGGCCACCGAGCGCAACCGGTTCAAGCTGGAAGATCAGCAGGTCCTGGGGCAGATCACTGAGGCCGAGCTTGCACGTGCGAAGGCAGATGCTGATCAGAGGCTCAGCCTCAAGAAGGAGGAAATCCAAGCTGAACTCGTGCGGTTGCACGGCGAATCCGAAGAGCATGTCAAGCGAGTCGGTGCGGTAACCCCACAGCTTGCGGCTGCTCTCCAGGCGTTCGCCGACAACCACCTCATTGAGAAGGCCGCTGAAGCCATGGCGGTCCAGACTCTTATCGGTGGCAAGAGCATCGTTGAGACGCTCAAGCAGTTGCTTGATGGCACGCCGCTCGCGGGCATCATGAGCGGTCTTGCCACGAGGCGAGACAAGTCACCCACAGCGCGATCCTGAGCGTCCGGCTCCGCGGCGCTCGTAAACAAGTTCCATCCACACAACCAACCCGGCCTGTCGCGTCACGCGGCAGGCCGGCTTTAATTTAAAAATAATTGTATCCCGGTTTGTTTTGTGTTTGTATAAGTAAGGATCTTTTCAAAAAAATAATGAATCCATTGGAAGCAATTAGCCCGGTTGATGGACGGTATCGAAAGACAACGGAAGTGTTGGCAGAGTTTTTTAGTGAACTGGCATTGCATCGCTATCGTGCTTTTCTTGAAGTTAAGTATCTTTGTGCGCTTGCCAACATTTTAGGTTTAACTCCTCCTATTTCACCAGACGAGGCCCAACAACTTAAAGAGCGTTGTCTGCTTCGTGTTGAAGATGGACAACTAATTAAAACTATTGAAACACAGGGACTAGAAAAAAGTCTGCTTGGAGAGATTGAGAGAACAAGACACGATGTAAAGGCTGTTGAGTATTATGTAAAGCTGCAACTTGCCCAAATACGTCCCGATCTTGTTGAGTGGGTGCACTTTGCACTTACTTCGGAAGATGTGAATAATTTCGCATATGCGCTTATGGTTCGTGATGCCTTGGTGAGTACAATTTTTCCACGTGTTTACGAGATTCAATATCGCTTGCAAAGATTTGTTCATCTGTATGCTGGCGATCCAATGCTTGCGCGTACCCATGGTCAACCCGCCTCTCCTACTACCGTGGGAAAAGAATTTAATGTTTTTGCTTCACGACTTCGACGGCACTACAAAGAGATTTGTGCTCTTCCTTTCCTTGTTAAACTCAATGGGGCAACGGGAAATTATGATGCGCATGTGGCAGCCTTTCCTAATATTGACTGGGTTAAATTTACGAAAGATTTTATTGAGTCACATAATCATCTGGGAACGATGCGACTTGAACCCAATCTTGTTACAACACAAGTCGAGTCTCATGATGCTCTTGCAAGAGTTTTTCACAGCATGATTCGAATCAACACCTGTTTGCTGGATATGGTAAAAGATTTATGGAGATATATTAGTGATGAATGGATAGTGCAAAAGCCCGATGGGACTGGTTCCTCAACCATGCCGCAAAAAGTAAATCCAATTGATTTTGAAAACGCTGAAGGAAATTTAGAATTTGCCAATGTCCTCTTGGGATTTTTTGCAGAAAAGTTGCCTCAGTCTCGTCTACAGCGCGATCTTTCGGGGTCTACTGTTATGAGGAATGTTGGAGTTGCTTTTGCACATTGTCTGGTTGCTTATACTTCGATACTTCGTGGACTTGAAAAAATCTCTATCAATAAACTTGCAATTTTAGAAGCCCTGGCTGCCCATCCTGAAGTGGTAAGTGAAGGGATTCAGACTATTTTGCGCAGAGAAGGATATCCAAAACCTTATGAGACGTTAAAAGCATTAACGCAGGGCAAGAAAATTACGCGAGAAGATCTTGAAACATTTATTAACCTTCTTGATGTCTCAGAACGTGTTAAGGTTGAACTTTTACACCTTACACCAGATCGGTATATTGGTCTTGCGCCACAACTTGCACTACTCGATTAACCAAAAGAGGCTTACAGCCTCTTTTATTGCTAAAAAATAGAAAAACACGTAGGCTGGTTACAGTTCATAAGAAAAACCGATGGCATCAGGCAGAAAAAAGATCTGCGTGTTTTGTTCGTCAAGTCCGCTCTTGGATGCAAAATATATAGAAGAAGCAAGAGAATTTGGCAGCAGTCTTGCTAGAGCCGGATTTGACATGGTGTTTGGTGGAGTAGATAAATCTTCGATGGGGGCGTTAGCTCATGGTGCATATGGAGGTGGTGCAATTGTGCACGGTATTGTGACAAGAGATTTTTTGAAAAAGGGTTTGCAATTTAATCCAACGGGAACGATCCTGACAAGCGTCGAAGACTTAGAACATCGGAAGCGCCAAATGCAAAAAATATCTGATGCATTTGTACTTCTTCCTGGAGCAATTGGCAGTTTGGACGAATTCTTTACCGTTATGGCCAATCACGTTATTGCGCAAAGAGAGGGCCTTCAGGTAAAGCCAATCTGTATTTTGAACGCCAGGGGGATTTATAATAACTTATTTAAGTTATTGAGTGTGTTCTATGAAGAAAATCTTGCTGGTGACGATGTTCGGCGGCTCTATCAGAGTTTTGAAGATTCTCAAGTGTTAATCAAACATTTACAAAAAGTTCTTAACACACCATAGCCGGTTCTCCGGCTTTTTTTCTAGGTAGTAGAATTGAAACTGGCCTCTTGGCCAGTATTTTAATTGTCGAAATTCACTGCCTGGTTTTGTTGAAAATATGTCCAAAAATTGCTAGCATAAAAAAATGTGCTGATCGCGTACTCAAGTACTCAAAAATATCCTTGTCTCATTTTCAATCCACATAAGCCCTTCACTAAATAACTATGGAACAGTATCCGTTTGGAAGAGATTTGATTCTCGATGAACTTTTTGATCTCACGCTGTATCAAGAATTTGCCAAAATTTCACAAGGAAAAACAAAGGAGATTTTTGAGGAACTTATTCCAATTGAAGAAAAACATCTTTCATTTTGGAAAAGTTTTTTTGGAATTGAAATACGAGTTCTTAATCTCCCCAGAAGAATTAAACTTTTTACTTTAGTGCTTTTCGGAAGATTGTTTGGTGAGCGGGCGATGCATTTAATTCTGGAGGCCATAGAAGTATATGGAATTCGAAAATATCTTGATTTATGGAAACACGGAGATGAACGGTTAAAAGTCGCGATGCATGAAATTTTGATAGACGAGTTTCAGCATGAAGATGTTGTTGTAAGCCAAATGGCAGAGCGCAAGATACGTCCCGAGAGAGTTCGCAATATCTTTTTAGGACTCAATGACGGTATCGTTGAAATTGTGGGTGCCTTGAGCGGATTTTTTGCCATATTTTCCAATCCGGCAACGGTTCTTATTGCAAGCTTAACCACCGCGGTTGCCGGGTCTTTTTCAATGGCAGCAGGAACGTATACTGCCGTAAGTTCGGAAACCGAGATTACTATTGTTGATGCAGAAAAACGGGAATTTCTTGAAGGGAAGACTATAGAAGAGAAACGCGAAAGCCCTTTACTTTCGGCATTTGTAGTGGGGGGAAGCTACTTTCTCGGAGCTATGGTCCCTGTTCTGCCGGTTGCACTGGGGTGGAAGACGCCCTCACTTCCCATAGTTGCTGCCGGAATCATGATGCTCCTTGTCTCCTTGATTGTGTCATTCTTGTCGGGAATGAAAATCCATAAACGCATTGCGATGAATCTTGTTCTCATGGGTCTAGCAATTTTGGTGACGTACAGCATCGGGACATTTGCACGATTACAGTTCGGAGTTTGGTTGTAAATATTAATTTAGTTTTCAATTACTAATACTAAGAAATGAAAAAGTTTTCCCAAAACAATCCACTTCCGATTCTCTTTTTTACCGTTTTTATTGATCTTCTTGGGTTTGGTATATTAATTCCGGTCATACCACAACTTCTCGCCAATCCCAACTCTCCTTTTTTTCTTCTTCCACAAGGTTTTACGTTGACCGGGGGATACATACTCCTCGGTTTTTTGACAAGTGTATTTCCTCTTGGTCAATTTTTGGCAACACCGATTTTAGGACAACTTTCAGACAAATATGGAAGAAAGAAGCTGTTGGCTTTTTCGCTTCTCGGTACTGCCTTGGCACACGCACTATTTGGATATGGAATTTTAATTCGAAATATTCCTCTGCTCTTTATTGCACGACTATTTGATGGCATTACAGGAGGCAATATTTCTGTTGCCCAGGCATCTATTGCCGATGTATCAACTCCACAAAACCGCGCAAAAAATTTTGGACTCATTGGGGCGGCCTTTGGACTAGGATTTATTATCGGTCCGTATTTGGGAGGCAGGTTATCAGATCCGCACGTGGTGTCTTGGTTTAACGCTGCAACGCCATTTTGGTTTGCCGCAATTTTGAGTTTTATTAATGTTGTGTCGTTACTTATTTTTTTACCAGAAACCCACAAGGCTCGCGTGCGTACATTGGTTATCCGCTGGGGTCAGTCAGTAAAAAATATTGCACGAGCGTTTAATTATAAGACCCTTCGTCCCTTGTTTATCACCGGGTTTCTTTTTCAGGGAGGATTTTCTTTTTACATTACGTTTTTTAGTGTCTTTTTGATTCACCGCTTTGGGTTTACCCAAGGAAATATCGGCGATTATTTTGCCTATGTGGGACTCTGGATCGCACTCACGCAAGCAATAGTTACCCGATTTATCGCATCCCGATTTCCGGAATATAAAGTATTGAGGATCACGATTACTGCAATCGGCGTTTTGATACTTGTTATGTTTCTTCCCACGGTGTGGTGGCAACTTCTTTTCATTAGCCCGTTTTTTGCTCTGGCAGTTGGGCTTTCACAAGCAAATTTAGTGGGGTTGGTGAGTCGTTCTGCCGGTCCTGAAATCCAAGGAGAAGTTTTGGGTATTAATGCGAGTGTGCAGGCTTTGGCTCAAGCTATTCCACCGATGCTCTCTGGTTTTATTGCCGCTTCTTTGGCGCCTGAGGCACCAATAGTAGTTTCTTCTATTGTAATTATTATTGCCGGCGTTGTATTCTGGATTATCTATAAGCCTCTGAAACAAGTAGCAATATAATATAATGAATGATCAAGATAAAAGAAAGTTTTGGGCAGGAGGCATTATTTATAATCCAAAAACCAAAGAGGTGCTTTTGCAGAAGCGAAGCACCGATGCGCCAATCAATCCGGGAATGTGGGGACTTTTTGGTGGGAGCTCCGAAGGAGATGAGACATCAAAAGAATGTGCCATACGAGAATGGAAAGAAGAGCTTGGAATAAGCATAACCGACGAAAGTTTGATTCCGTTGTGTGATTACTTAAGTGTTAAGCGTAATACCTGGCGTTATGTTTTTTATATGGAAACGGATCTTAAAAAATCAGATATGGTTCTTGGTGAAGGAGAAGATTTTGATTGGGTTTCACTTGATAAGGTTTTTGAATTTAACAGACAAGACCCGGCAGGATCTCGAAACTTTTTTGCGGATTTGGAAAGAAGTGTAAAAGATGCCACGAGAATAAAAAACCCCACCGGGGTCTTGTGGTGACACGTGGGGAAATTAGCTTACTAGCTCAACTTCTACATGGTCTGGAATAAATCCAATATCTCCTAAGGGGTTTCGCGGGTCGTCTGTTCCGATTTCGATCGCAACTGCATTTCGATCGCGTGGTCCGCTCGGTGTTTGCTGCTGTAACGTTACAATCTTCATCCATACGGTAGGATGTGAAGAGTGGAGTCGGAACTTTGATCCCATTGGAAGGTCTTTGATCAGCACGAGCATATGACTTGCCTCTACCTGAAAGTGCTGAAAAGAATATAGCATAGAGATAATATAAAGTCAAACTCATGCAGAGCTCGAATAAATATAAAAATCACCGTCGGGTAGAAATATGAACTGTCCCTACTGCACCAACAAAGATGTCCAATCAAGAATTATCTTCAGAGATGATCTTATTATGGCTTTTCCTACTAACATGCCCATAACGCCTGGTCACACACTTGTATGTCCCACACGGCATGTTGCAAAGATTGATCAACTATCAAACGAAGAATTAATAGCTATTAAAGATTTTACCACCCGACTGAAAACCGGTCTTATAAAATCTTTAAATATGGAAGGATTCAATGTTGCTTGGAATGAGGGTGTAATGGCCGGACAGTCCGTAGACCATCTTCATATCCATGTGGTACCCAGAAAGACTGGGGACACAGGAGTTCATGAATATGAGCCGAGAAAGTTTCTTTACAGACCAGGCTCAAGAGAGAGCTCTCCCGAACAGGAGTTGCAACAGATGGCGGAGTTAATCAAGAAAAATCTTGAATAACTTTTTGAGACAGAGAAAATAAAACTATACAAAAAATCAAAAAGACGGGATAACCCGTCACTTACTTATTGGTCCCATGGCATATCCTCGCGATAGCATACAGAGCCAATAGGCGTTGAGATAGTCAGCTTCAGACTTGTTAAATGTTCTCCTCAAATTGACGTGCAAACCGGGACTTTTGGGGTCATCAGGTTCAAGTTCATAAACCTTTCTAACTAAGCCGTCGTTTGCAAAGCCGTTCACACCTCGGATTTTTAAGAGCGTGGTCTCCGTTGGCCTAAAATTGGTGCTATAATATGCCCACCCAAGACACGTAAGACGATCTTTTCGCAAAACAACAGAGAGATCAGCAACAAGAGGAGGAAACAGATCGCTGTACTCTTCATCGTTGGCAGAAGCGGGAATTTCAAAAATCAGGAGTTCCAAAAGTACAAGCAAAACAATCAAGCGTTGCATTATATTTCCTCGTGAATAGTGCTTTGGTGAATATACGATACGGCAAGGATTTAATCAAGAAATCGCTAACCCCACAAAATACAATATTCCAACATTCTTGAGAATGTGAGAATGTTTTGAATAACCTCTGGTCAAAAAATATTACCATGAGTGAAGCTGATAAAAATCGAACAGAACTTTTGCGTCAAATCAAAGACGAGGTGGTAAATTTTAAAGAATCGCCATTGTATGCTGAACGGATACGAAATAGGGTGTTTCCGGTTATTGGAGAGGGGAGTCACCATGCAGAAATTATGTTTGTAGGAGAAGCACCGGGAAAAACAGAAGCAGAAACAGGTCGACCGTTTTCGGGAGCAGCAGGCAGAGTACTTGATGAGCTTTTACAGTCCACTGGAATTGAACGCAAAGATGTTTATATAACCAATGTTGTAAAAGACCGCCCAACCAACAATCGCGATCCGCTACCGGAAGAAATTAACCTCTATGCGCCGTTTCTTGATCGACAAATCGATATTATTCAACCCAAAGCTATAGTTGCACTGGGACGGCATTCCATGCGCTACCTCATGGACAAATGGGGACTTCTCTTTCAATCGATTAGTGTTATACACGGAAAAGTTTTTGATGCGGAAGCTTCTTATGGCAAAATAAAATTTGTTCCACTTTTCCACCCTGCTGCAGCACTCTATAATCCGGAATTGAAAGAGCAGATGGAAAAAGATTTTACAGTTCTCAAAGAGATAATACACTAACGTTGTGGAAACAATTTATTGCAAATATGAGTTTTATCTTTTATAATCAACACAATTTACAAACAGTTATCAAGAGTACGGTAAGCCCCTGCACCAAAATTTCGACTGCTGCTAACCCTATCTTTCCTTTATCTTCCCAGCTTAGTGATGGCAGCAAAGAAAAGTCGACATTTGGTAATGGAGCCATGGTTCTGGCCCTGCAACCCGTCAGCAACCTGTTCCGGTAGACCGGAATAAGGTGCTAATTCCAGCCCACGAAAGTAGGTGGGGGAGATACTATATTATATCTACCCTTCTTACAAAGGGGTTTTTTATTTATTATGCAAAATACATACACCGTTGAAAGCGTTACATCCGGTCATCCCGATAAAGTCTGCGATCAAATTTCGGATGCGATTTTAGATAAATATCTTGAACAGGATCCCCATGCTCGAGTGGCCGTCGAAACATTTGGATCGCATAACCTTTTGGTTATTGGGGGAGAGGTAACTGCCAATGCTACTGTAGAGGCGGGGGAAGTTGGACGTGCAGTATACCGAGATATTGGTTATGAAGACCAACTGAATATTATTACCAATATCATTCAACAATCTCCCGATATAGCACAGGGTGTTGATACAGGGGGTGCTGGAGACCAAGGAATAATGTATGGCTATGCAACCGCTGAGACCAAAGAATTTTTACCGCGAGCGGTTTCCCTTGTTCACCAACTCACCGCCGGCCTTGAAAATCTGCGTCGAATGGATCCTGAATGTGGTTGGCTTGGTCCGGATGGAAAAGCACAAGTCACTATGCAGGACGGGGTAATAAGTACTGTGCTTATCTCTACACAACATGCTCGGACAATTGCTCAAAATGATATTAAAAATATATTGACCTCAAAGCTTATTACGCCGGTGATTGGCGATCTTGCGGGTATAAATATTCTCGTCAATCCAACAGGAAAATTTGTGGTAGGTGGGTTTACGGCTGACACTGGTCTTACCGGCAGAAAAATTATTGTTGATACGTATGGCGGTCTTATTCCTCATGGTGGTGGCGCTTTCTCCGGAAAAGATCCTACCAAAGTAGATCGATCTGCGGCCTATATGTCGCGCTTTGTGGCCAAGAACGTTGTGGCCAATGGACTGGCACGAGAATGTACTGTTTCTGTAGCCTATGCTATTGGACAGGCTGAACCGTTAATGGTGCATGCTGAAACAGATGCCGGAAAAGACATTGGTGGGTGGGTAAAAGATCGTTTTGATTTCCGACCCGCGGCTATTATTGAGCGACTCAACCTCCGACGACCCATTTATCGCCGGACTGCGGCCTATGGTCATTTTGGCAGGGTTGGCATGCCTTGGGAGGATATCATATCTTTATAACTGGAAGTGTGCCGGGTAGTGAAACTTTTGCATGCTTCGCTTGGGATTGCTTTGCAATCAACAAAAGTTCTACTACCCGGTGTGGATAATCCCATTTGCTGTTTTGGCTAATTTTGGGGAAAATTAAAGAGAAGTAACTAACACTATTTATGAAAAAAACTTTATCAATCATTGGTTCTCTCTTTTTAGTAGCGCCTTTACTTGTCTGGGCACAAGCGACTACCACAATCGAATCTCACGGAGAAATGGGGGTGAAGAGCCAAATACAACAAAAACGTGACGAACTTCGGCAAAATATTCAACAAACACGTGATACTTTTAAGCAGAATGTGCTTCAAAAACGTGATGCTTTGAAACAAGAACTTCAGGGTAAAAAAGAGGAGTTAAGAACAAATATCCAAACGCAAAAAGATGAGATCAAGAAAACAGTTGCTGACCATCGAGACGAAATGCAAGCTAAGCGGGAAGAGTTAAAAGCTAAAATGCAGGCAGCTCGAGATGAGATGGCAAAGAGACGTGAAGCGTTCCAAGAAGAAATGAAACAAAAACGCGAAAAGTTTCTGGAGGAGGCCAAAAAAAGAAAAGATGAGTTAAAGAAAAAACTTGGACAGGATCGAGCTGACAAAATAGAGTCTGTTTTTCAAGAGATGGTAAAAAAATTTGAAACAACGCTTACTCGTTTCAACGAATATGCTCAAAAAATTGAAGATCGAATTAAAAAGGCTAGCGATGCGGGAAAAGATGCCACTACGGCTCAGGAAAAACTTACCGCAGCTCGGACGAAAGTGGATGATGCCCAAAAGTCGCTTGAGGATGCAAAGGCAAAATACAATTCAGTAGTGACTTCGGGACAGGATCTTAAGGTTTCGTTTGATAAGGTAAAGGGTCTCGTTCAAGGAGTTTCTGAGAAGGTTCGTCTGGCTCAGCAAGCTTTGGTGGATGCGGCAAACTCTCTGAAAGGAATTGGTGCCTCTATTGAAGGTGGATCAACGACAAACTCTACTTCTACATCAGCGACCAATGCGACCTCATCTACAACTTCACCAACTAGTCAATAACCGTAACTTATACACAGTAATAATTTTATAAATTAATATAAAGCTCTAACGGGATGAATGAACCTATTCAAATGGATCCTAATCTTGCCATTAACCCACAACCTCACCATATAAATAAACATCTTGTGTGGACTATTGTCGGGCTTGCGGCTCTGGTCACCCTTGGTCTTGCCTATTACGTATATCAAAGTACTCCTAGCAGTGCTGAATATACTCCGGTAACACAGCCGCAAAGTGCCTTGCGAGAAAGTTCTGAACTTTCTGCCCAAATTCAATCGTTTGATGCCGGTAATCCTGACGATGACCTTGGCAAAATTGATACTGAGTTAAATAAATAAACGAAAAACTGCCTTCTATTGGGCAGTTTTGGTTTTTAAGTCCGCTTTTACAGCGGATTTGAAATTTTTTAGAGCAGTACAAATTTCCTTTGAAGCATAATAACTGTTGTTTTCGTCCGCACTTTGGTCAATAAATATCAGGGCTTGGATAAATTCAGGTGTGGATCCGTAATATAAAGCACTAAGTGCTTTTTCGTAACATCGAATTGTATCATTGTGGACATACTTCCAGATAAATAATCCAAGAAAACAACCTAACAAACCCACAAAACCTGCAAGCAGAATCCAAGACCATTGATACAACATAATCAAACCGCCAAGCTCTGTTTTTGTTACTGCTATGGCTCCTAGAATAAGAATCGGAACGTACATCAATAAAATAAAATCAATTTTCAAACATTTTTGACGCTTCAACTCTCCTAAAATAGGATAAATTTTTTCAACCATTTGAGCTTGTTCTGAAGTAAGCGCTCGTGCAGCCTGCATTTGTGAAAGACCCATTGCTACTTTCTGATAACTAAAATCAAAGTAGCACCTTTTGAGGTCTTGGGCAAATAAGGTTTGAGTTTCTGCCTTTAGGAGATTATACTGGTATCTGATGCAACTACAGGAAAAATATTTATGGACAGAGCACTCGCGGATAAAGATGCGGCATTATCGACTAACCGAGTCCCGAATCAAGCGAATTATCCGCCATCCAACCCGCACTGAAGAGGGGGTGTTGGAAAACGGTATCGCGTGTATGCAGCCGGCTGGAGGAAAAAACTATTCTGAAATTTGGGCTATGTATGTGTTAACTCGCCAGGGCGGTTCCCTTGCTTCGCCTTTTGCTGCTCACAAAGGGAATCTCTCCTTCAATTCGCGGTTCAAAAGGCAAAGCTCGACCGCTTCTGGACTCGTTGTGGAGGGTAGACGGATTAAGGTAATTACTGCCTGGCGATACCCGGGCAAAAGTCCGGAACGGGATCCAATACCAGTCAATATCTTGAGAGAGATAAAGAATATTATATATTAATTTCGAATTTTCAATTCTCAATTTTCAGTCAAATCCCCATGAATCAATGATTCAAAATTGAAAATTAGTTAATTGAGTATTTATTGAAAATTAAAAATGTAAATTGAAAATTTATTTATGATCAAAATCTCTCCCTCCGGAATCAGCTCACTTCTTGAATGCCCGCGCTGTCTTTGGATGCATCACAATGAAAATATTAAACGACCCCGTGGAATTTATCCATCACTTCCAGATGGTATGGATAATGTTTTTAAAAAGTATTTTGATGAATACCGAAAAAACAGAGAAATGCCTCCAGAAATAGAAGGAAAGGTAGAAGGTAAGTTGTTTGATGACCCAAAATTATTACATACCTGGCGTGAATTTAACTTTGGAAGAGGGGGATTGCGAGCTGAAGTTCCAGAATATGATATGGTGGTTGCCGGTGCAATTGACGATCTGCTCGTTGCCGAAGATGGAAAATTTATTCCATTTGACTTCAAAACTCGCGGTTATCCGACCAAGGAAGATACCCACGAGCACTATCGACACCAACTTGATTTGTATTCTTTATTATTTAAGCTTAATGGCTTTGAGCCCGCTGGGTTTGGCTATTTACTCTTTTTTTCACCTACGTCTTATAGCTTAGGTATGGCCAATTTCAGAACAGAACTAGTGCGTATGGAGGTTTCACCCAGCCGGGGAATGTCGGTGCTTGCCGAAGCCCATAAAATCATTATTGGTCCCAAACCAGAAAAGCATGAGATGTGTGAGTACTGCACGTATCGAGGAGCATAATTTTCAATTTTGAAGTCTCAATTTTCGGTCAATATTTCGATAAATCATTTATTGAAAATTAGAAATTGTAAATTGAAAGCTTGTTTGTGAATATTCTCGAAATCAAAAATTTGGTTAAAACCTATGAAAACCTTGAAGCAGTAAGGGGTATTTCTTTTGCTATTCGAGAAGGAGAAATACTTGGGCTGCTTGGGCCGAATGGCGCAGGAAAGACTTCTACTATAAGTATGATTTTGGGATTACTTCTTCCGACTTCAGGTAGCATCACCATTTTTGACAAAGACCTATCTACTCGTCGATCCGAAATTTTGGAAGAGGTAAATTTTGCCGCAACCTACGCGCAACTTCCCGGCAACCTTACCATCTGGCAAAATCTTTTTGTCTTTGCCAAGTTATACGGCGTAAAGGAACCACGGAAAAAAGTGGAAGAGGCGATTGTAGAATTTGATTTGAGGCAATTTAGAAATACCCGAGGAAGTTTTTTATCTTCCGGAGAACAGTCGCGTCTTAATCTTGCCAAAGCACTTTTAAATAACCCTCGGCTTTTGCTTCTCGACGAGCCCACTGCTTCCATTGATCCCAGTACCGCTCAAACCATTCGTCTCCAGATTAAAGAGTATATAAAAACAACTAAAGCCGGAATACTTTTGACTTCACATAATATGTATGAGGTGGAAGAAGTCTGCGACCGAGTACTTTTTATTTCACACGGGAAAATTTTGCTCGAAGGGGATCCCCGCAAACTTCCTGCCGAGCACGGGAAAAAGAATCTAGAAGAGCTTTTTATAACAGTCGCACGCGAGCCATTAGCATTACAGAACCAAAACGAATCATGAGTATACGTCGAGCTTGGACAATTTTCTTGCGTCAACTTTTTCTTTTGCGCCGCAGTCCCTATCGACTGTTTGCGCTTTTGTATTGGCCGGTGATGGAACTGTTTTTGTGGGGCGTGCTTTCCATGTATTTTCATCGGACAGGAAATGATCAGTTTCCGTTTATTTCAATACTGGTTGGGGCAGTAATCCTCTATAATTTTCTCATTCGAATTCAACATGGTATTACCATCTCGTTTCTGGAGGATGTATGGGTGAGAAATTTCATCAATCTTTTTGCTTCCCCTCTTACCTTGGTTGAATATATTTTAGGACTTTTATTCACCTCTCTTTTCCAGATGACAATCTCGATGAGTTTTATGGCCCTGCTTGCTTGGCTTCTTTTTTCATACAATATATTTCATTTGGGCTTCTGGTTAATTCCTTTTGTTATAGTACTGTTTCTGTTTGGTTTAGCACTCGGAATTTTAGTAACGGGAATTATTTTACGCCTCGGTCCATCATCTGAAATTCTTACTTGGGCAATTCCGGCGATTATCTCTCCTTTAAGTGGTGTGTTTTATCCAACAGATCTTCTGCCTCCTTATTTACAGTTTTTTTCCAAACTTCTTCCTCCAACCTACGTGTTTGAGGGTTTGCGAAGCGTAGTTCTGCGCGGAACTTTTGATTCACAGCAACTTGTTTATGCGGTGATCTTTACAGGACTTTGGCTTCTTGCCTCCTCATTTTTCATGTATCGCGCATATAGAACTGTATTGGAACGCGGTGTATTTACACGATTTTTAAGTGATTGAGAGATTAGTAATTTTATGATATAAAGTGGATAGTTCTTAGGGCTTATTCGTGTGGACTGTTTTCTGTATCTTAAGTTGTTTCTTAGCAACTATAATCACTATTGGGGAAGCATTTACTGTTGAGTTTGCGATGGTGGATTATATGCTCAGAGGCAGGAGCCCGCTTCGGGTCGTTCTCCACTGGGTTCTCTTTGGTGCAGCGTATGTCGTTGGAGTAATAGCTTTTGTTTCACTTCTTGCTTTAATTTAATCAGGGTGCTCAATGTACCCTTTTTTAATTCTTTTTCCACTCCACGCAGAATATGAATGAATACGTGCACTGACTAAGGGTTGCCACTTTTATATTAGATACTAACCGTTGTTTGCTGTGGATAAAATCTCTTTGTAAGGCCTTTTTTGTTTGTTATTATTAAAAATAACTATGGAAACTAAATCATCAACTATTGTGATCGCAGCAGTCGTTGCATTGGTCATCGGTCTTGGTGGAGGTTATTTTCTAGGTAAAAGTGGTGGTTATAACACCGGATTTACCATGGGCAAGGAAGAAGGAGTTAAACAAGCCCAGGCCGACGAGCAAAGAAGACAGGACGAGGCTGCTAAAAAAGCGGCAGAAGCAGTTAATCCTTTTCAGCAGACTACTGCCAACCCATTTGATAAAGCACCGACCAATCCGTACGCCAAGGCACAGGTCAACCCTTTTAAATAATTCTACTTAAAGTAGATTATTTTTATGTTTAGTAAAAATATGCGAAAATATTTCTTATTAGTATTTATTTTGTTTTTTGTCATAGCGCTTCGAGTCTCTGCACTTTCTCCGTTTGATATCACCTATCCAATTCCAGAACTGGGTAATTGTGCTAATCAGGCAGAGTGCAAAACATATTGTGACGAGACGAGTCATGCAGATGCCTGTTTAAATTTTGCTCAAAAATACGGCTTTGTTGATGCTAAAAAAGCAGAGCAAGTAAAAAAGCTTCCTGCAACCGGACCCGGAGGCTGCAAAGGACAGGATGAATGTATGACCTATTGTGACGCGGCCGAACACGCCGATGAGTGTCTTAAGTTTGCCGAAGATCATAATTTATTAGATAAAACTGAGCTTAAGGAGGCTAAAGCCGCAGCGAAACTTGTCGGACCTGGTGGCTGTAAGGGGCCAAAAGAGTGCAAAGACTATTGCCAAGACCCCTCACATAAAGAAGAATGTTTTTCATTTGCCAAACAAAAGGGACTTATTTCTGGAAAACAAGCCAATGTCGTTGAAAAAGTATTAAAAGACGGTGGACCAGGCGGTTGTAAATCAGAGGATGGGTGTCGCACCTACTGTCAGGATGCCAATCACCTCGATGAATGTGTTGAATTTGGTAGAAAAAACGGATTTATCTCGGATGAGGATGCTGCCCATATCAAAAAAGCTGGATTTGGCAAACCGGGACCTGGTGGATGTCGCGGAGAAGAGTGTAAAACCTATTGTGAAGATACAGCGCATCAAGACGAGTGTCTTACTTTTGCAGAGAAAAACGGATTCATGACTAAGGAGCAGGCTGATCAGGCTCGCAAATTTGCGAATCAGACGGGGCCAGGTGGATGCAAGGGAGATCAGTGTAAAGAATTTTGTAGTGATCCGACTAATGCCCAAACTTGCCTTGAGTTTGCTCAAAAACAAGGTTTGATTTCTAAGGAAGATGCAGGAAGAGCCAAAAAGTTTCTGGACGCTTCAGCACAAGGAGGCCCTGGGGGTTGTAAAGGACAAGAGTGTCGTGATTATTGCCAAGTTCCGGACCACACTGAAGAGTGTATTGCTTTTGCCAAGAAAAATGGATTGCTTCGTCCGGAGGAGGAGAAGCAATTACAGGCGGGAAATAACATTCGCCAAACAATTCAGGAAAGCGGAGGTCCAGGAGGATGCAAATCTGAAGAAGAGTGTCGAACATACTGTACTGACCCTGAGCACGTGGAAGAGTGTGTAGCGTTTGGTTCTGCCCATGGTGGTGTACCGCCGGAGCAAGCTAAAAAAATGTTGCAACAATTTCAACAGGATCGCTTTGCCGGACAAGGGGAGTTTCATTCCCAACAAGAATTTCAACAACTCCGACAGCAAGGGGAACAACGTTTTGAAGAATTTCGACAACTCGAGCAACAGTTTCGCCAGGGGCAACCTTCCGGATCTACTGAATTAACTACGAGCTCTCAGGATTCGGATCAGCTAGGGAATCGGCCACCTAGTTTCGGACCAAATGGGCAGGCTGGAACCACTCCTCATGCAGTAGGACCAGGAGGATGTACATCATCGGCGGAGTGTATTAAATATTGTACCGGGCATAAAGAAGAATGTTTTCAAGGGCAACAAGCTGGTGGAGGGGATCAAAGTCAGGCACAGTTTAAGCCCCAACTTCGAGCTGATATCTTCAAATCGATAAACTCAAATGAACTTCCAGTAGATTTCCAACAAAAAAGTGAAGAAGAACGTCGGCAAATTTTCAAGCAACAGTTTTACCAACAAGGCGGGCAGAGCGGCTCTTCTGAAGGGCAAGGACAAATAGGTCGTCCCGGGCAGACTCCTGCTGATCAAACAAGAACACAAAATTTTGGTCGTTGTATGCAGGAAGTAGTAAAAGGAGGGGCAAGTCAGGATGATGCGAATAAGAAGTGTGGTGATCTGCTCGGCCGTCCACCTGAAAATTTCAAAGGACCACAAGGACAACCTTCGGACGATTTTCAGCAAGGCCAAAACCAATTTCAAGGCAAGCAACCCGAATTTAATCAACAACCGAATAGACTCTTACCAACAGAGTCTCAAAACTCTCATTCCCAAGGTATGATGCCTGCTGGGCAGAGCGCTGAAAATCGACAACCGTTCCAAGGAATTCGCCCTGTTCCGGGAACCAAAGGAATTTTTAGCCCCCTTGAAAATAAAGAGACAAGTGATTCTCAAGCAGAAAATTTCCGGTCCATGCAAAATCAATTTCACTCTTCTCAAGAAGGTACGGTTGGCGGAGATTCTCAACATCAACAATTCCAGCAGCAGGGTGTAGGTGCGCCTCCTCCTGGCCAATTCCACCAACCCTCAGGAACTTTTCAGCCGTCGCAAGGCTCAGGTTTTCAGCAGCAACCAGGAGGGTTTAACTCTCAGCCGCCCTCTGGCGGATTTCAGCCACATGAAGGATCTTTCCAACCACAGCAATTTACACCCCCAGGTGGCGGATCTGGGCCATCAGGAGGTCAGCCAGGAGGACCCCCTCCGGGCGGCTCAGGGGGTGGTGCTCCGCCTTCGGGAGGCACGCCACAAGGACCACCGCCAACTTCAGGTCTGATTCCTGCAACTCAGTTTTTTGCTGGACTCTTCTCTTTCCTCGGGCTTTAAGATCAGTTATTTAATGTAGAAAACACCTCAAAGGGTGTTTTCTACATTTTGTTTACTTTTTTAGAGGTCACATCTTGCCAGACTCGCACTCATCTGGTATTGTTTTATGCAATGGCTGGCAACCGAAAAAAAACTTTCGATGCAAAATGGGCGCGAATTTTTGTCTTGATTTTTTTGGTATGTGGAATTCTTTTGGGAATTTTTGATGTGCCGGGATACTGGAATAAATTGGTTGCCAAAGTTTCTCAAAAAACCAAACTGAATGCGGTTAATTACCTTTCTCTTACAAGTCCAATCTTGATACCGTATCGTTTTGGCTTAGATGTCCAAGGGGGAACACATCTGGTATATCAAGCCGATCTAAGTAAAATTTCAGGATCTGAACAGTCCTCATCGATGGAAGGTGTGCGCAATGTGATTGAACGAAGAGTTAACCTTTTTGGTGTTGCCGAACCCTTGATTCAGGTTGAGAAATCGGGGCAGGACTGGCGCTTGATTGTTGAACTTGCAGGTATTAAAGATATTAATTCAGCCATTCGACTTATTGGAGAAACGCCGTTTCTTGAATTCAAAGAAGAAGTACCCCCTGCAGAGGGAAATAAAACCCTTCAAACATTGCTAGGAGAAAAAGCCAAAGATGTAAAAGCTGAGGCTCTCTGTGCTCCCCAAAACGTGCCGACTCTTACTATTGTTCTCCAGCAATATGGCGTTGATCCGTGTTACCGCTCAACTGAGCTTACCGGCCGCTTTGTTAAAAACGCCCAGCTAGTATTTAACCAAACCTCTTACAAACCCTATATTAATCTTGAACTTACCAACGAAGGGAGCAAAATTTTTGCTGATTTGACTAAAAAAAATAAAGGTAAGCGACTGGCAATTTATCTCGATGGGGCGCCAATTTCTACACCGGTTGTACAGGAGGAAATTACTGGAGGAAAAGCCCAAATATCCGGATCCTTTACTCCGGATGAGGCCAAGCAACTGGTTGAACGATTGAATGCCGGAGCACTTCCCGTACCAATCAAACTAATTGCCCAGCAATCGGTTGAGGCCTCGTTGGGAAAAGAGTCGCTGGAGCGAACTCTTAACGCAGGAATTATTGGGTTTCTTGCCGTCGCATTTTTTATGATTCTCTGGTATCGGTTACCCGGCGTGATTGCGGTTTTAGCACTGCTCTTTTATATTGCAACAGTACTTACTATTTTTAAACTTATTCCGGTTACGTTAACTATTGCCGGCATCGCAGGATTTATTCTTTCTATTGGTATGGCGGTGGACGCCAATATTTTAATATTTGAACGATTCAAAGAGGAACGAAAACAAGGGAAGCCACTGGAGGAGGCAATTCGTGAAGGATTTAGCCGTGCATGGACCTCAATTCGCGATTCTAATATTTCAAGTCTTATCACCTCATCAATTTTGTATTGGCTTGGTACCAGTGTGGTGCGAGGATTTGCTCTGACATTGAGCATTGGAATCCTGGTCTCGATGTTTACGGCAATTAGTGTTACAAGAACATTACTTATTGCAATTCTTTCCAGGAGATTAGAGCGATTTAAGTCTCTGTTCTTAAGTGGAATGAGCCGGTAAATGAATAAAGTATCACGTATTATGTATTAGGTATGTCTTTATACATAATTCTTTATACGTGATACATGATTCTCATTAATGAATTTTATCTCCAAAAAATATATATTTCTGGCTTTCTCAGGACTTCTTATGTTCGCCAGTATTCTGGCTGTAGCTGTGTGGGGACTCAAACTTGGCATTGATTTTCAGGGCGGTTCTCTTCTTGAGATCCAATACCTGCAAGATCGGCCCTCCGCTGGGGAGATACAAAAAAACGTTGAGTCCCTAAAACTTGGCCCAGTGTTTATTCAGCCAGTGGGGGATAAGGGTTTTCTTTTGAGGTTTCATCATGTTGAAGAAACTACTCACCAAGCAATTCTCTTAGCACTGCAAAAGAACACTAAACCAGTTGAGAAAAGGTTTGATACGATAGGACCAACCATTGGAGCCGAATTAAAGCGACAATCTATACTTGCGCTGGGCCTTGCCATAGCCGGGATCGTATTGTATATCACCTGGGCTTTTCGAACTGTTTCAAAACCAGTTGCCTCTTGGAAATATGGAATCGTAACAATTGTTGCTCTTCTGCATGATGTGATTATTCCCATCGGATTTTTTGCTTACTTGGGACACACCCGAGGAGTTGAAATGGACACACTTTTTATTAGTGCCCTCTTGACAATTTTAGGCTTTTCCGTGCACGATACAATTGTAGTGTTTGACAGAATACGTGAGAATTTGAGAAAACTAAAAAATCCCGAAAGCTTTGCCAATACCGTAAATCGTAGCATTCAAGAAACACTGACCCGTTCTATCAACACGTCGCTGACTGTCATACTTGTGTTGGTTGCGATTGTGATGTGGGGAGGCAGTTCGACCTATTATTTTGCGCTTGCTCTTTTAGTAGGAATTATTTCCGGAACCTATTCCTCCATCTTCGTAGCTAGTCCACTTTTGGTGGTCTGGCAGGAATGGAGTCAACGAAAGGTGAGCAAGCGCTCAGTTAATTGACACTTTTATTTATATATGTTATATTAGTTTAAACTTTAATCACAATGGTACAACTTCAACTCTCAACACAACCGGAGGAGGCAACCAAAAATCTCCTCAAAAAACTCACCTCGCGCCGCATGCGAGATGTTTTGGAGAAGCGTTTTGGCTTAAAGGGGGGCCACAAAAAGACTCTTGAGGGTATTGGCCAGGAGTATAAGATTACCCGAGAACGGGTACGGCAAATTGAGACGGACGCTCTTCGTCATCTGGGACGCCCAGAAAATATCCAAGAAGTTGAGCCTGTTTTAAAAAATCTTGAGGGACATTTTAAAGAACATGGGGAGGTTTTAGCTGAACCCCATATTTTTACCTCTTTGGTTAATGCTCGACAGATTCCTCATGTGACGTTTCTCTTGCATGTCGGCAAGGCTTTTTCGGCTCATCCCGAAACTGTCTCTTTTCATCGACGCTGGACAACCAATAAAAATGCGGTTATCTCTGCAAGTAAGGTTATTGATGCAGTAGTGGCTGACCTTGATGAGGCTGGTCACCCGGTTTCTTTGGAAGAGCTCAATGATCTCATTGATCGCAAGGCGACAGCCGTTGGAGTAAATCTCTCACCAAAAGTTCGTGATGCATTACTTGCCGCCTCTAAACTCATCCGCCAAAACCCTTACGGAGAATATGGACTGATCTCTTGGGCAACTATCAACCCGCGAGGAGTAAAAGACAAAGCGTATTTGGTGCTTGCCAAATCCGGTAAGCCCATGCATTTTCGTGAAGTTGCGGGAGCCATTAATAGTGCCAGTTGGACCAAACGCAAGGCTCATCCGCAAACCGTACATAATGAACTTATTAAGGATTCTCGCTTTGTTTTGGTGGGACGAGGACTGTACGCACTCAACGAATGGGGATATCAGCCTGGTACAGTACGGGATGTTCTGGTTTCGGTATTTAAAGAGGCCGGTAAGCCGCTCATCAAAGATGAAGTTATTCAACTCGTACTCGAAAAACGAATGGTTAAACCACCTACTATCTTACTCAATTTACAAAATAAGTCATATTTTAAAAGGACCGAAGGCGGGAAATATACTTTGGTCTAAGCGCAAAAGTCTTTGCAGGTATAAAAGAGAACCGATATAAACAAACCCCTTGTATCGGTTTTTTGTTTTAAAACTTCTTAAAAAATGGTATACTACAAGAAACTGTTCAAAAAGTCTTCTTCGTAACGAAATTGCGGGATTTCGAGCGAGCTGAGGACGGATGACGACGACGTATATGAGCAATATACGGCAAGGAGAGACGGACGAGGGCGTAGCCGAAATCATGCAATTGTAGTAGAAGAGAGATTTTTTGGACAGTTTCTAAAGCATGTTGCCATTTGATCCAGGGCAAATTCCACAGTTTATTTTTAGCCTTCCCTTTATAGGCCAGTTTTGGTGGCTTTGGACTTTTGTTATTTTTGTAATTATGGCCGTACAGGTGTGGTTATCGTATGCCCAAGAATGGTACCGACGATCCATAAAGTGGGTTCTGCTGGAGATAAAAATTCCACGGGAACACCGCAAAGCCCCCAAAGCAATGGAGCAAGTCTTTACCGGAATCCATGCCCTTCGCAATTCACAGTCAAATGTAAAAGAACACTGGTGGGATGGAGAGGTGACGTTATGGTTTTCTGCGGAGATAGCAAGTTTTGGTGGTGAAGTTCATTTTTATATGTGGGTACCACAGAAACACAAAAACATGGTTGTTGCGACTTTGTATTCTCAGTATTCAGATCTTGAGATAACGGAAACAGAAGATTATATTCGTCGCTTCCCCCCCTCTTTTACTCAGTTGGCAAAAAATGGGTTTAATATTTTTGGGAACGAATTAAAATTGGAGAAAAATGATGCCTACCCCATTCGAACATATATAGAATTTGAAGCCATTGAGGAGGAAAAGCAACTTGATCCTATTTCAGCAATTCTTGAAGTCTGCGCGGGAATTAAGCCGCAAGAAACAATATGGATTCAAATTCTTTTTCGTCCCACCGATAATAAATGGCAAAAAGAGGGTAAAAAGGTTGTTGAAAAGCTAAAAGAAGAAGCAAAGTCAGAATATATAACTGACACAGGAAGGTTTACTTTTACTGAACGATCGCCAGGAGATCTTGAGTTAATGAAAGCAGTTGAGCGAAATATTGCTAAACCAGGATTTGAAGCACTCATCCGCTGGATTTATATTTCTCCTAAAGAAATGTATGATGCCAATTTTGGCCAACGGGGTTTATTTTCTGCGTTTAATCAGTACGCATCTGCGTCCCTAAATCGTTTCAAGCACAATACTAAAGCTTGGACCAGAGCAAGCTTCTGGTACTTTCCTCACCTCTTTCCCAAAAAAAGAGCGTTGGCGCGCCGACAACGAATTTATCGTAATTATCGTGAGCGCAAAATGTATGAGGATGAAGTTGAACCCGTGCTATCAAAACTTTGGGAAATGAGGTTTTTTCACTGGGGATTTGGTGCCCAAGCACAGGGGCGTATGGTATTGAACACTGAGGAGCTTGCAACGCTTTATCATCCACCAATCGCAGTGGTCTTAACTGGTCCTTTGATCAAGCGGGTCGAGGCAAAGAAGGGTGGGCCTCCTGCTGGGCTTCCTATTTACGGAGGAGATAATGAAAAATTACCGGGAGTTGAATGACTCCTCACTCATGAATCCGGAAACTCGCACTTGTCAAAACTGTAAGCAGACTTTTCTTATCGAATCTGATGATTTCGCATTTTATGAACGGATCAAAGTTCCGCCACCGACCTGGTGTCCGGAATGTCGCATGATCCGGAGATTTTCATTTCGACACGAAAAAGGTCTATACCGTGTTAAAGATGCAGCTTCTGGTAAAGAAATCTTTTCCGGAATTTCTCCCCAATCGGGATTGAAAGTTTACGGTCACGACTACTGGTGGTCTGATGCATGGGATGCCTCGGAGTATGCACAAGACATTGATTTTTCTCGCCCTTTTTTAGGGCAGGTTAGGGAATTAATGTATAAAGTTCCATGGCCGTCACGGGGAATTATTGATTTAGTTAACTCGGATTATTCCGACAAAGCAAGTTATCTAAAAAATTGCTATCTTTGTTTCAATAGTGGTCAGATAGAAGACTCGGCTTATATCACCAGCTCTTGGTATATCAAAAACTCTTTTGATATAACCGAAGGGGAGAAAGTAGAGCTTTGCTATCAATGTCAGGAGACCGGTGAGAGTTACAAAACATTCTTTTCTTTATATTGCGATCAAGCAAATGGGGTTTGGTTTTCACGTGACTGTACAGGATGCACTGATTGTTTTGGGTGCGTGAATTTACGAAATAAACAATATTATATCTTTAATGAGCAGTACTCGAAAGAAGAATATTTGGCGAAATTAAAAGAATTTGATACTGGCTCGTATGAAAACTTCCGGAGAATTTTTGAAATGGCAAGAAAAAGATGGATGTCACACCCTTATAAATATTCTCACGGAACTCATAATCTGAATGTTTCGGGTGACTGTCTCCACAATTCTAAAAACGCCTTTTTTAGTTACCAGATTGATGATGTAGAGAATTCTAAATTCCTACAAAATGTAAATTTTAATGTGAGAGACTCATATGACTATACAACTTGGGGAGAAAATGCAGAACTAATGTACGAGGCTATTGAGACAGGGCTTAATTGTCGAAATGTTAGATTCAGCTTTGATTCCTGGCCCGCAATGCAGGATTCAGAGTACAGCATTAAATGTGGCTCCTCTTCTAATCTTTTTGGTTGTGTTGGTTTAAAGAAAAAAAGTTACTGTATTTTAAATAAACAATACACACCTGAAGAATTTTATGCACTTCGAGAAAAGATTATGAAGCATATGGAAGAAATGCCCTACGTTGACTCGAAAGGACGGGTGTACAAATATGGAGAATTTTTTCCTCTGGAGTTTTCTCCTTACAGTTACTATGAGACTATTGCGCAGGATTACTTTCCACTTACTTCCGAGGAGGCTAAAGAAAAAGGTTTCAAGTGGATTAGTCCGGAGGTGCGAAACATACCAATAACTAAACAGGTTGAGGAGCTTCCTGACCATATAAATCACACCGATCGTTCTATTCTTAATGAGGTGATTGCATGTTCCTCATGCAATAAACCTTATCGAATCATTGCTTCAGAACTTCAATTTCTTAAAATCAATACTATTCCGCTTCCGCGCATATGCTGGGAATGTCGTCATCATGAACGATTATCGTGGACCAACTCGCCCCGGTATTTTAGTGGAAACTGTAGCTGTAGCGGTTCAGTAAACAAGGCCGGGAATTATACAAACCAAGCAGAACATTCCCATGGACAAGCTCCATGTTCCAACGAATTTATTACCACCTTTGCTCCAGATAGAAAAGAAATCGTTTATTGTGAGCCGTGTTACCAAGCGGAGATAATTTAGTAGCAAGTAACATGGAACAAGAAACCCATTCGACAAGCTCAGAGCAAGCAAAAACTTGCCAAAATTGTAAGAAGGAGTTTACCATCGAACCGGAAGACTTTTTGTTTTACGATAAAATCAAAGTTCCTCCACCAACGTGGTGTCCTCAATGTCGGATGATACGAAGACTTGTTTTTTATAGTCAACGTAAACTTTTTCGGCAGAAAGATGCAGCAACGGGAAAACAAATCTTTTCTAATTATCATCCACAAGCTTCTGTGAAAGTATATGATCGGGACTACTGGTGGTCTGACCAGTGGGACCCAGTGGACTATGGTAAAGACTATGATTTCTCTAGGCCCTTTTTTGAACAATTTCGAGAGTTGCAAGAAGTTGTTCCTTTGCCCAATCTCAATGTGCACCAGCTGGTTAACTCTGATTATGCAAATAATGCCGGTTTTTTAAAAAACTGTTATCTCTGTTTTGACACGGGAGAGTCGGAAAACTCTGCCTATCTTGTTCGCGGAATTAAAGTTAAAGAGAGCTTAGACCTGTATGAGGCACTTGATACTGAACTCTCGTATGAAAACAATATGGTAGATAAAGTGTACCGTGCTTTCTTTTCGATGAACTGTGAAAAGTCCAGTGATATTTGGTTTTCAAGAAACTTGTCAGGATGCTCAAATTGTTTTGGATGTGTAAACTTGCGGGGGAAATCTTACTACATATTCAATGAGCCCCACACTAAAGAATCGTATGAAGAATTCATAAAAAACTTCAATAGTGGATCTTACAGAGACCTACGGGCGATGAGAACTAAAGCATCAGATTTTTGGAAAAAGTTTCCCGTGAAGTATTCTCTTTCCGTTAATACGGAGAATAGTATAGGGGAGCATATCGAAAGATCAAAAAATTTGAAATACTGCTATTCTGTACATGAGAGTGAAAACATTGCTTTTTCTCAGTTTGTGGATCCTCCCGCAACTGATTCGTATGATTTGAGTGATTGCTTTCGTGGTGTCTCAAATATGTATGAGACTGTATGCGGAGGTTTTGACTCGTATGGAGTAAAATTTTCCTGGCAATGTTGGTTATCAAACAACAATATTGAATATTCAGCAGTCTGTCATTCCTCATCAGATCTTTTTGGGTGTGTAAGCTTACAGAAAAAACAATATTGTATCTTGAACAAACAATACAGTAAGGATGCATATTTTGAGATGCGAGAAAAGATAATACAGCACATGAAAGATATGCCGTATGTAGATAGTAAAGGATGGGTGTACAAATATGGAGAATTTTTTCCGCCGGAGTTTTCTCCTTCTGCCTATAACGAAACCATTGCTCAAGATTTTTTTCCGCTTTCCAAAGAACAAGCCGAACAGCAAGGATTTTTGTGGCGTGATCCTGAAACTCAAGAGTACCAAACAACTATTGCTGCCAAAGAATTGCCTGATCATAGCAAAGATGTTGGTGAATCAATTCTTGAAGAACTCATTAAATGTCTTTCTTGTGAGCGAGCGTATCGCATTATCGCATCAGAGTTAGCTTTTTATCGTACACTTAAGCTTCCACTGCCACGTCTGTGTCCGGATTGTCGTTTTCAAGAAAGGCTTAAATGTGTCAACTCCCCACAATGGCGTCATGCACAGTGCCAGTGTGCTGGTACGAATGACGAGAGAGGAATCTATCAGAATACAACTGCACATACTCACGGCACGCAACACTGTAGCCGTGAATTTGAAACGTCGTTTGCCAAAGACAGACAAGAAATTATTTATTGCGAAGATTGTTATCAAACTGAAGTGGTATAGTATCAACCTAATGCGTAATACTTTATACTAGATACAAGAAGATATGGCTCGAGAAGGAAGAATACACACAAGTAAATACGCGCCGCCACCGCCAGAATTACCGGTATATCAGCACGTTGATCCACGTGACGTATCTTTTATTGGCAAAACTAATTATGAAGCGCCTCTCGAAACCAAAAAATATATTTTTGGCATCAAGCGAAAAGACCGACGGCGACATCTGTATATAGTAGGAAAGTCTGGAGTAGGGAAGTCAAAACTGCTGGAGCTTTTGGTTCGGCAAGATATTGCGTATGGCCATGGCATGTGTTTTATTGATCCACATGGAGATGTGATTGAAGAAATTTTAAGTTTTATTCCCGACGAACGAGTTAAGGATATGATTCTCATCGATCCTTCCGATGCAAAGTTTCCAATTTCGTTTAACCCGCTACAAAAGGTTCCCCCCGAGTTAAAACACCAAATGGCACAAGGATTGATTGAGGTTATGCAAAAACAATTCGGCGCAAACTGGACTCCACGACTCGAGCACGTGTTTCGTTTTACTACGTTGGCACTTCTTGATTATCCCGAAGCAACGCTTCGTGGCATGATCAGCATGCTTACCGATCGTCCGTATCGGCAAAAAGTAATCGAATATATTCAAGACGATATGGTTAAACGATTTTTTGCGGTTGAATTTGCGGATTGGTCAGAGAAGTTTGATACCGACGCCATCATTCCACTCGTCAATAAATTGGGCCAGTTTCTTTCGATGCCGATGTTGCGAAACATTTTTGCTCAAAAAGAGAATAAAATTGATTTCGAGGACATCATGAATTCTAATAAAATCATGCTCATCAATCTTTCTAAAGGAAAGATTGGAGAGGAGAATTCATCTTTTTTTGGCTCGATGTTTATCACTAAAATAAAGCAGGCAGGTATGGCCCGTGCCCAGCTTTCTGAAAGCAAACGAACTGATTTTTATTTGTATGTCGACGAGTTTCAAAATTTAGTTACTGATTCGTTTGTTAATCTTTTTGCAGAAGCGCGAAAATATGGAGTTAATTTAACCGTCGCACATCAATATACTGCCCAACTCCTTCCCGAAGTACTTGCAACGGTTTTGGGCAATGTTGCCAATTTGATAATTTTTAGAGTTGGTGGAGACGACGGAGAAAAACTCGAATCAGAAATGACACCAATTTTTAAAGCCAAAGATATGATCAATCTCGGAACGCAAGAATTTTATATTAAAGAGACGATTGATGGGGAAACCTATGATCCGTTTTCTGCTGAAACGTTAAAAGTTTTTCCTCCTCCTTATAACTCTAACAAGGAAAAAATAGTTGAAAGCTCGCGCAAAAAATATGCAATGTCAGCTGATGACGTGGCACGAATGCTCAAAGAAGAGGAGGAATCGGTTCTGTTCCGAAAAAGTAACACCAACTCATCCTCTAGTGGAGCTGAGCAAACAAATAAGCCGAGTGGTGGTTATGAGGCACCACCGGAGCCGTTAATCTAGGTGTTAGGCTCCAGACCTTAGGTATTAGGGCAAATCATGAATTCAGAGACACAAAGTTGCCAAAACTGCAAAAAAGACTTCGTTATTGAGAGCGAAGACTTTTTGTTTTATGAAAGGATTAAGGTCCCTGCACCGACGTTCTGTCCGGATTGCCGAAAACAGCGACGACTTGCCTGGAGAAATGACTTTTTTCTTTACTCGCGATCATGTGATCTTTGTAAAAAATCAATTGTTTCGGTATATGCACCGGGAACGAAACGAATTATTTATTGCAGTAAATGCTGGTGGTCAGATCAGTGGAGTGCTGATGAGTACGCTCGGGATTTTGACTTTTCTCGGCCGTTTTTTAAGCAGTTTCGCGAACTACAGGAAACAGTGCCAGCCTTGGCGCTTATCAATGACAATGATATCGCGAGTGTTAACTGCGAATATACGCAGGACTTTGCGTTTGGAAAAAACTGTTATCTTTGTTTTATTTCCTGGAACGTGGAAAATTGTAGATTTAGTGTGTATCTAGATGGAGTGAAGGAAATAGTTGATTCAATGGGAGTTTTTGAAAATGCTGAATATATCTATGAGTCGATGTTTGTAGATTCGTCATACCGCTGCAGGAATATCTATTTTTCCCGTAACATGCAAGAAAGCTCATTTTGTTATGATTGCCACGACTCTTCACATTGTTTTTTATCCGCGGGACTGCGGCATAAGCAGTATTACATAAAAAATCAACCGTATGCTAAGGAAGAATATGAAAAAGCTATCGCAGTATACCGACTTGATACCCATACAGGAGTAGAGCGTGCAAAAAAAGAGTTTTCAGAAGTTTTACTTAAATTTCCTAGAAAGTTTGCAAATGTTATACGCTCGATAAACTCAATAGGAGATTGTATGGATCAGTGCAAAAATGTTTTCCAGAGCTTTAACGTGGGCGCAACAGAAAATTCCAAATATTTGCAAGATTGTGAGCGATCAAAAGATGGCTACGATATCTCGGTTGGTGGAGAGTGGAGCGAATGCTATGAAAGTGTCACACCCGACCAATCGTACCGCGGTCTTTTTACCATCTATTCTTGGAAAAATACGGAAGTAAGTTATTCGGACAGTTGTCATTCATCACACTATTTGTTTGGTTGTGTTGGGGTTAAGAAAGGCCAATACCAAATTTTCAACAAACAATATTCCAAAGAAGATTATATAACGATGCGGCAGAAAGTTGTCGAGCATATGCAGCAAACCAAGGAGTGGGGAGAATTTTTTCCTGCCCACATGTCCCCGTTCGGCTATAATATATCATCCGCAAACCTTTATTTTCCTTTGGATAGAGAAAGAGCTCTTGCTCAAGGATTCCAGTGGGAGGAGCAGATACAGCTCACCAGAGGGGCAGAGACCATTCAAGAAATTCCGGATAGCATTCGAGATGCGCCGGGAACTATTATCAAAGAGACACTTGCCTGCAAAACATGTCAAAGAAATTACAAAATTCTTCCGCCAGAGCTTGAGTTTTATAAATCGATGAGTATACCTATTCCTCGGGAATGTTTTTATTGTCGTAACCTTGCTCGTTTTAAATTCAGAAATCCGCAAAAATTATGGCATCGGATTTGCACCTGCGGTGGTGTTCAATCCCAAAATAGAATATACCAGAATCAGGCAAGTCATTCCCATGGCACTGGTAGTTGCCCAAATAGCTTTGAAACCGCCTACGCTCCAGATCGTCCTGAGATAGTCTACTGCGAGCAATGTTACCAAAGCGAAGTTATATAGAAAAGCCAAAATCTCGTCGAAGCTTTAGTGAAGGCGGATAAACAGTGTTATCAGGCTGAAGTAATTTAGTAACAAGTGACATGGAACAAGAAACCCATTCGACAAGCTCCGGGCAAGCAAAAACTTGCCAAAATTGTAAGAACCAATTCGCCATCGAACCGGACGACTTCGCTTTTTACGAAAAAATCAAAGTACCTCCACCAACATGGTGTCCAAAATGTAGATTTCAGCGTCGCTTGTCTTTTTTTAATCTAACCACATTGCATCGAAGAAAGTGCGATCTCTGCAAAAAGGAGTTCGTATCAGAGTACCGGCCTGATTATCCCCATCCGGTATATTGTACTCGTTGTTGGTGGTCGGACCAGTGGGATGCACACACATACGGACGTAACTATGATTTTAATCGCCCCTTTTTTGAACAATACGCAGAACTTCTTAATGATGTACCACGTCTCGGATTGGAGCTTGAATATCTTACATCCATAAATTCTGACTACAACAATCATGCGGGTGATCTGAAAAATTGTTATCTGATTTTTCAGGCGGATACTGACGAAGACTGCTCCTATGGCGTAATCGTCAAGCGGTGCAGGTCATTACTAGATTGTTCTTTGAGTACTGAATCTGAGTCATGCTTCGATTCGATGCATATTTACAAAACAAGTAATGGTATTGGTCATCGTAGTCAGGTGGTTGAAACGCTTGATTCGGCGTTTTTACGTGACTCATTTAATTGTCAGAATTGTTTTGCTTCCGCGAATCTCCGTAATAAAAAGTACTATATACTTAATAAGCCCTATTCCAAAGAAGAATATTTTGAACAAATCAAAAAGTGGGACCTTGGCTCATACAAAACATATCAGGAAGTACAGCGCATGAGCGAGGAACATTGGAAAAAGTATCCACCAAAACCAAATAAAGATGATTTTTCATTCAACTCAACTGGATCGCATAACTTTCAGACAAAAAACTGCAAGAACTGCTTTGAAGTGACGGGAGCTGAGGATAGCAAATATCTTTTTATGTTGGCTTTACCACCCATGAAGGACTGTTATGATCTATCCGCATGGGGTGATAATGTATCAATGATATACGAAGGTTGCGTCAATGGTGGGCAAGCCGCACAGTTGCGTTTCTGTAATAACGCGGGGCTTGGAATGCATGACGCTGAATATGTTACGAGGAGTTTTGGTGGTTCTCATCTCTTCGGCAGTGTTGGTATTCGAAATTCCCAACATGTAATTTTAAATAAGCGTTATTCAGCGGAGCAATATGAAGATCTCCGAGCACAAATCATTGAGCATATGAAAAACATGCCTTTCAAAGACAAGCTAGGAAGACTTTATGACTATGGCGAGTTTTTCCCATTGGAGTTGAGTCCGTTTCCTTATAATGACACTGTAGCGCAACGTTTCTTTCCCCTTACGAAAGAACAAGCCGAAGAGCGGGGTTTCTGGTGGCAAGAGCTGGAAGAACGTCCTTATCAAATTACTAAAAAGACTTCTGACTTACCTGATCATATTAAAGATGTCCAAGATTCAATTTTGAAGGAAACGATTGAGTGTGAAAAGTGCAGAAAAGGATTTAAGGTTATTCCGAGGGAGCTTGAGTTTTTGCGGAAGATGAATGTGCCGTTTCCACGAAACTGCCCTTGGTGCCGGATTAATGAGAAGTTTGACCAGTGGATAAAAAACTTACGGGTTATCGATCGAAAATGCTCTGAGTGTGGTATTGAATTCCAAACTCATTATTCTGAGGATGAAGTCAAAGATATTCTTTGCAAAACTTGCTACCAAAACACCATAGTATGAGTTCTGATACCAGAAGTTGCCAAAACTGCAAAAAAGACTTCGTTATTCTGCATGAAGATTTTTTGTTTTATGAAAAGGTCAAAGTACCTCCACCAACTTTTTGTCCTCAGTGTCGACTACAAAGACGACTTGCATGGCGGGCTGAAAGAGGATTTCATCATCGGAAATGCGATCTGTGCGCCAAAGATATAATAGCTACCTTTCCGCAAGATACGGAGTTTCCCGTTTACTGTCGTGAGTGTTGGTGGTCTGATAAGTGGGATGGGAAAGATTATGGTCGGGAATATGATTGGAACAAATCATTCTTCCAACAGTTTTATGAACTTCAACAAAAAGTTCCTGCAATTGCGTTACAAGTTGTAAATTCCGTCAATTGTGATTTTACAAATCAAATCCTTGATTGTAAGAATTGTTATCTTCTGATTTCTGCCGGATGGGACGAGGATTGTTATTATAGCTATCGTATTCTCAATTCCAAAAATATCTTTGACTCCTCCTTTTTATTGCAATGTGAGAATTGTTATCAGTGTGTTGAGGGTATTGGTTCCTCACACACTCTTTTCTCTCAAAATGTTGTTGATTCTTTAGACATATCATTTTGTTATGATGTGCGTGGGTCACAAAATTGTTTTATGAGTTCAAATCTTCGCAATGCCTCATATATATTTCGCAATAGAAAACTGTCAAAACATGAGTACGAGGAAGCTCTAAAAACTATTGATTTCGGATCTTCTAAAAATATCCAGCAATATAAACAAGAATTTAACAATCTGCTCGCCTCAAGTGTTCATGCGTATGCAGATATAAAAAATACACTAGATTCTACCGGTCAAATTCTCACCAATACTAAAGATTGCAAAAGTTGCTTTGGCTCTTCAGAGTTAGAGAATTGCTCCTATTGTTTATATATCGATGGTGCCAAAGATTCTATGGATATAACTATTGGAACCGTTGAATTGGGATATGAAATCTCAACTGGGGGTGTTAAATCAGCAAATATAAAATTGTCTGCAGATGTTTGGCCAGAAGTGCACGATATCACCTATTGCGCTTCATGTCGTAGCTCAGCCAACCTTTTTGGTTGCATTGGACTCAAAAAAGATCAGTATTGTGTTCTCAATAAGCAATATTCAAAAGAGGAGTATGAAAGACTATTGCCTAAGATAGTTGAGCAGATGAATGCCATTCCCTATGTTGATAGTAGAAATAGAGTGTACAAGTATGGAGAGTTCTTCCCGATCCAGTTCTCTTATTTGCCGTATAATGAAAGTCCAGCACAAGATTATTTTCCCATGACTAAAAATGAAGCACTCAGGCAGGGGTATACCTGGAGAGACGAGGGGGAGCGAAGTCTAAAAATCACCAAACTAACCGATGACCTCCCGGACCATATTAACAATATTGATGAATCAATTTTGCACGAAGTAATTGAGTGTGAACACCAGGCGAAATGCAACGAGCGTTGCACAAATGCTTTTCGCGTTATACTTACTGAACTTAAGTTTTATAAAGCCATAAGGATGGCTTTGCCTCGCTTATGTCCTAACTGCAGAAACCGTGAACGACTATCTCGACAAAATCCAATAAATTTATGGCATCGAAAATGTATGTGTCAAAATACAAATACTTCTCGGGCGATATACCAAAATAAAAATGTGCACTCTCATGGTTCGAATCCATGTGTAAATGAGTTTGAAACAAGCTACTCGCCCGAGCGTCCAGAAACAATATACTGCAAAAGTTGTTATCAAACTGAAGTAATTTAGTAACAAGTGACATGGAACAAGAAACCCATTCGACAAGCTCAGGGCAAGCAAAAACTTGCCAAAACTGTAAGAACCAATTCGCCATCGAACCGGACGACTTCGCTTTTTATGAAAAAATCAAAGTACCTCCACCAACATGGTGTCCGGAGTGTCGAGCGATGAGAAGATTCATGTGGAGAAACGAGCGGACGTTATGGAAAACCACTTCAGATGCTACGGGAAAACAAATTTTTTCTATGTTTCCACCTGGTGAATTCGAGGTTTATGAACATAATTATTGGTTTTCTGATAAATGGGATGCTATAGAATTTGGTAAGAACTATGACTTTTCCAAAACATTTTTTGCCCAACTCAAAGAACTTATGCATGACGTTCCTTGGTTCAATGCTTCTCTTATTAACGCTGTTAATAGTGAATATACTAACCACACCATTGATATAAAAAACTGCTATCTCTCATTTGACATTGGATATGATGAAGATTGTGCTTATATCACCGGAACACACCATACCAAAAATTCTTTAGACTTAGATTCGTGTACCTATCTTGAACGCTCAGCCCATAACTTCTACTGTCATAACTCATATGGAATTTTTTATTCTTCGGGTTGTGAGTACTGCAATGACGTATGGTTTTCAAGGGACTGTATTGGCTGCAGCTTTTGTTTTGGATGCGTAGGGTTGAGAAATAAGTCTTATTATATTTTCAACAAAGCATATTCAAAAGAAGATTACTTTAAAGAACTTGAGAAATTTAACCTTGGCTCAGCAGCAGAACTTATGGGGCTAAAGCAGAAAGTAAAAAGTTTTTGGTCGACTTTTCCGGTTAAATCTATGCAGGGTTCTCGAAATACCGATGTAAGCGGAGATTATATTTACAATTGCAAAAATGTAAAGAATTCTTTTTGGGTACAAGGGGCAGAGGATTGCAAATATCTCCAAAGTGATTCCTACCCAACCACTAATAATTCATATGATCTTTGTATTGCGGGTGTGGGAACGGAACTTTGTTATGATAGTCACGGTATAGGAGTGGGTGCATCAGAGGTAAAGTTTACTTGGATGAGTTATCCTAACTGTTCAAGAATAAGCTACTGTATGAATTGTCATGATGTGTCAGACTGCTTTGGGTGTATAGGTTTAAGAAATAAACAATATTGTATTTTTAATAAGCAATATACTAAGAAAGAGTATGAAGAGCTACTACCCCAAATCATACAACACATGAACAGTATGCCTTATGTCGATTCCAAGGGGAGAAGCTGGAGATATGGAGAGTTTTTTCCCACTGACCTTTCTCCATTTGGTTACAATGAGACTGTGGCACTTGAATATTTTCCCCTTACCAGAGAAAAGGTGATTGAGCAGGGTTTTTCATGGCGAGACTCAGAAGAAAGAAGCTATAACGTGACCATGAAGGCAACCGATATCCCCGAGCATATTGATGGTGTTAGCGAATCTATTTTAAAAGAGACAATTCAATGTGCGCACGAAGGAGGGTGCAAAGAGCGCTGCACAACAGCCTTTCGCTTAGTTCCTCAAGAACTTGAGCTTTATAAAGAGAGACGAATCGCACTTCCTCGTCTATGTTCAAATTGTCGCCATGCTGAACGACTGCTAGAAAGAAATCCTTTGCAGTTTTGGCATCGTTCCTGTCAGTGCGGGGGAATAAAATCAGAAAATAGTATTTATAGTAACCAAACTGAACACTTTCATGGTTCTCATCATTGTCCTAATAACTTTGAAACCACTTTTGCACCAGATCGTGCCGAGATAGTGTATTGCGAACAGTGTTATCAAGCAGAGGTTAGTTAGCAACATACAACATGAGACAAGAAACAAGAAACTGTCAAAGTTGCAAAAGGGTGTTCATCATCGAGACGAGGGATTTCGAGTTTTACGAGAAAATAAAGGTTCCTGCGCCCACATGGTGTCCAGAATGCCGGATGATACGAAGATTACTTTTTCGTAATCAACGAACGCTGTACCGACGCAAAGTTGTTGGTTCGGAAAAAGAAGTATTTTCAGTCTTTCCCTCTTCGGCGTCTTTTCCGGTTTATTTTCAAAAAAATTGGTTTGACAGCGATAATGACCCCACTGAAGAAGGGCGGGATTACGATTTTGAGAAACCGTTTTTTACACAACTTAAAGAACTAATGCAGAGCGTTCCATGGCAGCATGCGTATAACCAAAACGCACAAAGTAGCGAGTATTGCAGCAATGCAATGGATTTAAAGAGTTGTTACCTCATGTTTAATTCCGGATTTTCAGAAAACTGTATGTACGGATCTGATGTATTGAGGAGTCGAGACTCTCTTGATATGACTGATGTTCTCGATTGTGAATCCTCGTATGAACTTTTGCATTCTGAAAAATGTAATCGTTGTTTTTTCTCAAACGACTGTGTCGAATGTTTAAACGTATGGTTTTCTTCTAATCTGGTTAATTGTCATGATTGTGTAGGGTGTGTTGGTTTGCGGAATAAGCAATTTTGTATTTTTAATCAACAATACTCCAAAGAAGATTATTTTAATGAACTCAAAAGATTTGACTTTAGTTCTTTTAAGGTTGTTGAAGAGCTAAAAGCACGGATTCATCTTGAGAAACTCTCACATCCAGTAAAATTCATGCACGGATATCAAAATATCAACTCAACCGGTGACTACTTGGAAAATTCAAAAAATACTCAAGTAAGTTTTATGTCGCGTGAACTTCAAAATTGTGCCCATTGTCAAATGATTCTTTTTGTGCAGGGAAGTGATATGTATGACGCAACTGTTGCAGGTGGAGAACGATGTTATGAAATTTCTATAGGAGGAGGATATAATATTTTCTTCTCATGGCTTGTTGGCGCTGGAGCAGGACACACCGATGTGTATTACTCTATGAATTGTTTTAATTCATCATACCTCTTTGGGTGTGTGGGATTGAGAAATAAGAAGTACTGCATCTTGAATAGGCAATATCGCCAAGAGGAATATGAGGCTCTTATGCCCAAAATCATGCAACGTATGAACGAAATGCCCTATCAAGATGGGGTTGGCAGAACATACTCATTTGGAGAATTTTTTCCTTTTGATTTTTCACCCTATCCTTATAATGAAACAATTGCTCACGAATTTTTTCCGCTCACTAAAGAAGAAGCTTTGCAGCGTGGTTATCGGTGGCAAGACCCTGATTCTCATCCAGAAGAGATAACTCTTAATGTAGAAGCAATACCAGATGACCTTCAAGATACCTCGGAAGCCATTATGGCTGAGATTATAGAATGTGGCCATAAACAAAAATGCAATCAACAATGTACAGGCAGATTTAAAATTATCCCCCAGGAGTTAGAGTTTTACAAAAAAATGAATCTTGCTTTACCACGACTTTGTCATAACTGTAGGCATTATGAGAGAATTGCACAAAGGAATCCTTTGCGGCTTTGGAAACGCACATGTCTGTGTGCCGGAGACAAATCTGAAAGTGGAAAATATCAAAATCAAACCAAACACTTTCACGGCCTTGATCACTGTTCCAATACTTTTGAAACTTCATATGCCCCTGATCGTCCAGAGATAGTATACTGCAAAGAGTGTTATCAAGCAGAAGTGGCATAATTATGACTTCGAAAACTCCACAATTTGATAGGGCATTGGATGAATATTTCGCCAAACTTGAACTCGACGAGAAAGGTGGGCAGTGGCGAACCTGTCGATTTTCTGGCAATGAATTTTATGTGCGACCTGAAGACATTGAATTTTATAAAATGATGAGAGTGCCGTTGCCAACGCTTGAGCCTGAAGAGCGACGTCGTCGACGTTTTGCGGTACATAACAGTTATAATCTTTTTAAAGGAATCTCTGCATATTCTGGTAAGAAAATTGTTACCATTTATCCTCCGGGAAGTCCATTTAAATTTTACGAACATCAGGTGTGGTATTCAGATGCGTGGGATCCACTCTCGTATGCAAAAAATATTGATTCGACACAGCCATTTTTTAGTCAGTTCTATGATTTACAACTTGCAGTCCCGCGACCTGCGCTTATCTCTGATATTTCAAATGTAAACAGTGACTACACAACAGGCTCAAAAGGTCTAAAAAATTGCTATATAGTTTTTGATCAAAGTGGGGGAGAGGATTTGTACTATCACCAATGCTGCTCAAATGATAAAAATTGTATCGAGTGCTGGGCACTTGATGATTGTGATACGTGTTATGAATGCAAACTAAGCCGAAACCTCTTCCAATGCTTTTATTGCGAGATGTCTCGCAATTGTATTGGGTCAAGTTTCCTTTGGGATTGTCGAAATTCTGAAAATTGCTTCATGTCATCAGGTCTTAGAAATAAAAAACACTATTTTAGAAATGAATATGTCGGTCCGGAGGAGTATTTACGAAGAATGCAGGAAGTTGATTTTGGGAGTTTTAACGAAGTGCAGAAGCTTCGCGAAGAGTTTAGGCAATTAAAACTCGCAACTCCACGTAAACCAAATTGGAATGAAAAATCTGAAAATTCGCTAGGTGACTTTATTTGGAGCTCCAAGGATGTCTATTATTCTCTTTATGCAGACCTGTGTGAGAATGTTGCGTACTCTGAAGGACTCGCAAATGCTCGAGATGTCTACGATACCTTTGGAGGAAACCAAACAGAGCGACTTTATGAGGTTTCAAATATTTGGGACGAGAATTGTTATAATGTGAAGTTTTCTTCACATGTGAACGGCTGTAGAGATGTTGAATATTCTGATTTTTGTAACGAATGTACAAATTGTTTTGGATGTGTTGGTCTCGATCGTAAGCAATTTTGTATTTTTAACAAGCAATATAACGAAGAAGACTATTGGCGCAGTATTGATCAAATAAAATTAACAATGCTCAAGCGGAAAGAATATGGAGAGTTTTTTCCTCCTGAATTTTTACCTTTTCCCTATCGTGTCACAATTCCCATGTCCTATGCTGGTTTTCAAGACCTAGAAAATGCTCAAAAATATGGATACGATACTTCGCTCATACCCATAGATACTGCCGATGAAGGTGGTCCTGATGAAATTCTTGCTGAAACTCTACCAGACAATATCAAAGAAGTAACTGATGAAATTCTTTCGAAGGTTATTGTAGATAAGAATGGAAAACGTTTTCGATATCTTCGGCAAGAGCTTGAATTCTATCGTACTCACCATATTCCACTTCCCCGCGAACATCCGAGCCTTCGTATGGCAAAATGGATGGCTGACTTCGTCATTCGACTTAGATTTTACGAGAGAATGTGCGGAAAATGTGGAAAGAACATTACCACTTCGTATCCTCCCGATGCCCCAGAAAAAAATATCTGGTGCGAAAGCTGTTACCTTTCTTATATAGGATAGAGGACAGCTGGAGTCCCGCTCCAATTCTATCAAAAAGCTTTTTTGAATAAAGAGTAAGCCGCTTAGGCGCTGCCGCGAGTGCTATCTCCGTCAAATAAAGACTCAAAACGGAATTGGTGCGGGGCGAGAAATGTTACCTTGAACAAATAGGATAAAAATACCCTTTCGTCAATCTCGACAAAGAAAGAGTGGTTGCTATAGTGATGAAAGACCTTTAGAAAGGAGGGATGGAGTTATGAAAGTTGCGGATGCGGATGTTCGCGTTTTGGTAGGAAGTACTTTTGAACAAGTAGCCAAAAGAATATTTGAAGGAAAACTCCATCCAAAGCGAAGCTTTCAAAAAGGAGATCTTAATCCGGATCTCGAGTCTGAAACCCATGATGCATGGGTTGAGGTGAAGGGTACTCAATCTAATCGCCATTTCAAACTTCATCCAAGACAGATAGATCACTATCGGCAATTACTCGAGACTCCTTTTCCATATAGTTCAGTACTGTTTGCTTTTTTTGCGTATGGGCTGCGTGATATACAAAGTACGTACGGACAAAGATCAGTCGGCTCTCTTGCTCGTCAGATTGTATTGTATACAGAGTATCTTGTAGTCCTGGATTTTGCGGTTGTTGAGGCAGTACTGCCTACTTTGCTAAAGAGGCGTTTTGCTAGCTACGGAAAGTTGTATTTATGGGCGCCAGAAATAAATCAGGGGTTCATGTCTGACCCACTCGTTCAACTGCATAAACTCGGTATTGATCTCAATCAGTTTAAAGTTGAGAGAAAAAGTGTTGAGGCCAAAGTAGGTCGGCGTACCAAAAGAACAATTCCCTCAGTCTGGATTCTAAAAACTATACCCCATATTGAAAGAGATCCTATAGGGGCCTAATTAAGGCCTTTTTTTGATCCCGCACTTACCTTAGACCATCTTAACGTTTCCAAGAGGTTTAGCTTAACTTTAGAGAACTTTTCAAACCCAAAAACACACCAAAACCCGTGAGACGGCACAGAAACGGTCAAAAGTGGGTGCGGGATTTGAAATTTCTTTAAAAAAGTGCTATAATAGAATTATATCTAATAACTCTTATGGAGGATACCAACTCTCTTACAACCTTTATCGGCAGGTGCAACTTTCGAGGAAACGAGAGGGTTTTTGGTATTAAGGCCAAAGACCGGCGCCAGCATATGTATGTGATCGGAAAAACCGGTGTAGGAAAAACGGCGCTCCTCAAAAACTTAGCACTCCAAGATATCCGCGCCGGCAAAGGGGTATGTATTATCGATCCTCACGGTGAGTTTGTAGAAGAGGTTTTAGGGCAGATTCCCTCGGAACGGGCCAATGATGTTGTGTACTTTAACCCTGTCGATACTGAATATCCGATTGGATTTAACGTATTGGAAGTGCCGGATCAAAAATACAAGCACTTGGTTGTATCTGATTTGTTAGGAATCTTTACCAAAATCTGGTCAAATGTCTGGTCGGCGCGAATGGAATACATTTTGCAAAACTGCATTATGGCGCTTCTTGATACGCCGGGCACCACTCTGCTTGGTATTCCTCGACTTTTGGTAGATAAAGACTATCGACAAAAAATTGTTTCAAACATTAAAGATCCGGTTGTCCGATCATTTTGGGTACATGAGTATGAGACGTGGCGAGATCAATTTCGGAATGAAGCCATTGTTCCAATTCAAAACAAAGTTAATCAGTTTTTGAACACTTCATTTATTCGCAATATTGTAGGACAAGAAAAGTCTTCGCTCAACATCCCCGAAATTATGAATAGCGAAAAAATCCTTTTGGTCAACGTCTCAAAAGGAAAAATCGGGGAAGACAATTCCGGCCTTTTGGGGGCGATGATCATCACCAAAATCCAGCTTGCGGCCATGGAACGCGTACGTATTTTAGAAGACGATCGCAAGGACTTTTATCTCTATGTCGATGAGTTCCAAAATTTTGCAACTGATTCTTTTGCTAATATTCTTTCCGAATCTCGAAAATACCGTTTGAATCTTATTTTAGCTCACCAATATGTAGGACAACTTGTTACCGATAACTCAACTAAGGTTCGTGATGCGGTTTTTGGAAACGTGGGTACAATGATTGTATTTCGGGTTGGCGCGGCTGATGCCGAAGAGCTTGAGAAAGAATTTAACCCCGAGTTTATGATGAACGACCTCATTGGTCTGCCAAACCATAATATTTATTTAAAAATTATGGTTGATGGGGTAACATCTCGGCCTTTTTCAGCTGCTACACTTCCGCCCTTAAAGTTTGAAACTGCTCCTGATATTACAGAGAAAATTATGAAAGTTTCGCGAGAACGCTATGCCCAACCCCGTGTTGTGGTGGAAGAGAAAATTTCTCGCTGGAGCGGAATGGTAGGCGAAGGTGGTGGGGGAGATACCCCAAGCGCTTCAGGGACGGGTCTTGCCCCAGGGCAGCTTATTGAAACTCCGTGTTGGAATTGTGGAAAAACAGCAACTGTGCCATTTAAACCAGACGGTAAGCGGCCGGTGTACTGTATGTCTTGTTTGAAACAAATTGAGGAAGGAAAACTTATTCCTTTGCCAGAACGTATGCCGCAGATCGGAAAAGCGCGTTTTTCGGCTACACTTGAAGCATTGGGTATTGAGTTTGATCCCAAGTATCAACGGGAACCTGTTGCAGCTGCTCCTCGAGAAAATAGACAGCAACAAAATTTTTCTTCGCCACGAGAAAGGGAGCGGAGCAATACTACTAATGACCGCCGTCCACCCTTGTCATCTGACCGCGGTCGAGGATCGTTTCAAGAGCGCAACCCTAATCCGACTCGAGATTTTCCAAAGCCTCAAAATCAAAGACCCCGCGAGCCAAATCAAAATAATCAAAATAGTGAAAGGGGACCACGCGAATATACGAACTTCAGTTCCAAAAATATTCGATCAAAGCCACTTGTGCGAACCAGTCCGCAAATCAAACCGGTCTCACTCGGAACACTAAAGCCTCGGGAAGAGACAAAACCCGAAAAAACTAATTTAAATCCCCAAACTTCACAACCCCAAAAAACAGAAGCAAGTCCCGGATTAAAAGAAATTTTAAAAGAGGCCTTGGCTAAGGCGCAAACCCAACCCCAAACTCCTTCTGCACCAGTCCCACCAAAACCTCCTATTCAGGAGACTCATCCAGACACCTTGAAACCCGAATCGCCCGAGCAGAAACAATCCGATAAAAATAATGGAAATATTGTTAAACCCGGAGATGTTATACAATTTTGATCTTATCACCGGCGTTAAAGCCGGTTTTAAGATTCTTGCTTGCGGCTAGAGTCCCCACAGGAGATAATACATGTATGAACAAAGGGGTTGAAACTCCAAAGCCTGATCAAGAAAAATTGGAAAGCCCTCTTGGCAATTTTTCTTTGCGGATCAAGTTTCTCTTTTTTTATACCTTATTTGGATTTGTTCCTTTTCTTATCATCACGCTCTTTTTGGTGATTCGGTATGAGGCAGCTCTTCGGCAGCTGCTCCGAAACAATCAGGTGCTCAATATTCAGGGATTGGAAGAAAATCTTTTTATTATTCGGGTGAGCAGTGGAATGCTTTTTGTATTGTTGGTCATATTGATTGGTACTGGAGTTTGGGTTGCAATTCGGTTTTTTATAAAACCAATCCAAGAACTTACTGCTTTAATTCAAAGAGCACGTCAAAGAAAGTTTGCTGATATTTCTGCTATTGCGGTTCGCTCAACCGATGAGGTTGGAAAATTAGCACATGAGATCAATGAATCCCTCAAATACTTTATTGAGATCGAGGAACGAGAAAAAGCAATTTCGCGGGCCAAAAGTGAGTTTATATCCATTGCCGCCCATCAGCTTCGTACGCCACTTACTAGCATTAAATGGACACTCCATTTGTTGCTCCTGCAAAATGGAAAAAATGAGGAGACAAAAAACCTTACACAACTTGGGTTTGACTCCACGCAGCGTATGATTAATCTGGTAAACGATCTTTTGAGCGTGACACGCATAGAGGAAGGGAGATTTGGCTTTACCTTTCAGAAGGCTGATCTTTGGCCCCTGATAGAGCAAACAGTGGCGGAGTTTCTTCCTTTAGCAGAAGGACAAAAAATAAATCTTGAAGCTATTCCTTCTATTACACCCCTTCCAAAAGCATACATAGATCCGGAGCGTTTGAGCCTAGTATTCTCTAACCTCCTAGCTAACGCACTTAACTATACTCACGCTAACGGTTCAGTTACCATTAACGCCAAAAAAAACAAAGACAAGATCCAAGTATGTGTGGCTGATACGGGCATTGGAATGACCAAAACACAACAAGAACGTCTTTTTACCAAATTTTTTAGAAGTGAGGGGGCAATTCGCATGCGGCCGGATGGGTCGGGTCTGGGTCTTTTTATTGCAAAAAATGTCGTGATTCGTCATGGTGGCCAGATCTGGGTTGAATCAGAACCAGGCAAAGGATCAACCTTTTGTTTTACGGTCGCAACTAAAGAAACTGATATCGCTCAAGAAGTTCCTTTTGAACAATTTTTTACTAGTTTTTAGAATCTTTAAAAGTCTGTGAATAAGTCGGGGTGAAGATACACCCAACTTTGATCTATAATTACACTATGACTAATCTTTCCATTCTTTTAATCTTTACCGTTATTTCGGAAGCTTTAGCGGTTCTTTTCTTTTTTAACCCTACTATTATCGGGTCGGTTCCATACGGTACGTTTACCTTTCTTTTTGCGGTCCTGATTTGCTTCTGGGTTGCCTATCGATTGGGGCATACAAGATCAGAGACCACTGATAGCTCGTTTGCAGTTTTGGTGGATACGTTGAAGAGCTATTTTATTATTATGGGGGTCTTCTTCTTTCTAGACGGCATTGCGCATGTGGGCATCCCCACCTTTTACCCTAAGGATTTTGTGGCTAGCCACATGCATACCTTTGCCCATGCATTCTTTTTTGTAGGTAATGCGATCATCATTCGTATTCCACTCTCTTTCATCAACTCCTCCTGGAAAAATATTGGCTCTCTGGTGATGGGGGTGTTTGGTGTGGCAGCGGTGGTATGGCGGTTTATTAATCTTGATAAGTTGGTATACGCCTTTGGACCAAGCATTCCGCCTATTATTGTAGTTGATAAAGTTTCCGGGATTATTATTCTTGTCTCTAACATTCTGGGGCTTCTGCTTCCTGGTTTGTATCTCATGTATCGCGCGATACGCACTACTGAACACACCGCTCGCGTACGTGCTTTACTTCTGGGCCTGGGAATGGCAATTTTCTTCTCCATTGGTCCGGTGATTGATCTTACACAAAACCAGTACACCCAGCTTTTGATTCATCTCCTTCAAGCAACCTCTTTTTGTCTTATGGCCGCCAGTGCTTTTTATGGAACCAAACAAGCAGTGGTATTGAATCCTGCTAGCACAAGTTCACATCTGTAGTTTTAAATCTCTTTTAACGTACATCATAAAGCCGCCGTTTGGGGCGGTTTTGGTTTTTAAATCAAAATCTCTGGTTTTCTATGTCATCCGGTGAATGCACCACAAGCTTTATGAATTCAATAGGGCAGGAAATGCATCGAGTGCTGTAAACAACTTTTTTCTGTTGAGTTTCTGGCACAATAAGTATCTTTAGTTCGGGAGGTGCCCATGTTATGCCAAACATATTGTCTGCATTATAAAACTTTGGAAGTGTGTGTCTCCTAATTTCATTAGAGCCGGGCACACGCGATGAGATAAGAAAATGTGTTTGATGTTCTGTGATGCGTACTATGTTAGTAATGGTAAACTCTGGGGCTGGACCTCTTTCTGCACAACCTACGAGGAATAGTCCCACCACCAAGACGATCATCCGAAGTATCATTAAAATGTTATTGTAAATAACCGCATTGATATTACCACAATGTTTCTATAAAAGAAATGCCGCCTTACGGGCGGTGTTTTGACTAAGCGATGCGATAAAGTGTATAGGGACCAATAAGTTCTTGAAGCTTGCGACGGAACTCATCCTCAATTCTTTCATTTTCATAGAAAGGCGGTAAAAGAATTGAAACGTTGAAACGGTCAAGGTCTAGAGGGTCAGGTGTCACTGTAAATTGGGGAGTCTCATATTCTTTTCTGGTTTTGGCATCGTAACGTGGTAGAAGCACTTCTCTAATTGCCTGGGTAATCTTTAATAAGAGCAGAGCTAAATAATCATCCCGAGTATCCCATCTAAGCATTTTTCGTGATGTGAACGTTGGGCATCCGATCATCGTTTAATCCCTGTAAATAAGAACCGTACCAACAATATCATATCCTACCATTTTGTCAACCAGTCCTAGACTCACTATTTGCTATAAGCGTTAAGCTATTTGCCATCTGCTATTTGCCTTTCGTTACTCGCTCCACGTACTCTCCTGTCTCTGTATTAATACGAACGATGTCGCCTGTATTTATAAATAACGGAGCCTGAATAGTTGCTCCTGACTCAAGGGTGATGGATTTGGAACCAGAAGAGCTTCGGTCTCCTTGAATGCCCGGAGGCGCTTCAGTAACTTCTAAGTCCATTTTAATTGGCAGGGTGACGTTATATAATTCGTCATTAAAGAAAAGGGCCGTGATTTGAGTATTGGGTTTTAGCCATTTACGGTTTTCTCCCACAGCCTCCTCTTTAAGTGTGTAGCGAACCGATGTTTTATCCGGCTCAACAAATACATAGTCATCGCGGTGGTAGTACAAAAACTTTAAGGGCTTCTTTTCCACATCAGCCTCTTCGAACATATCAGCAGGCTTAAAATTCCGGGAAAGCAATTGTCCCGTTTTTATATTACGGATTTTGGTCTGGATTGAGGATCCCCCTCGTCCGATGTGTTGATGTGCTACTTCTAAAACCTGGTAGGGGAGATCATCGACAAGGATAAGGGAGCCGTTTTTTAGGTCATTAATGGAGAGCATGTTTTGAGGCACCAAAGGTGCTATCACAAGTAAGATTTTGAAGCGAGCGAAAGGCGGTTGAGTGGTATGTTTTGGAAACAAACAGGAGACGCGGTGGCATGGTCCCGACATCAGTCGGAGCGCCGCGTCGAATGCTTAGCGAGTCTGCCGCTGGGCCAAAGCATGCTTTGGCGGGAAATTTAGTGAGCCGTGCAAAGCACGTGCGAACGTAGAGAATTTCTCTGGATTTTGCTGTAGGAAGCAAAATGACGAGACGGGTTTCCAAAACGTATCCGAAATCGCTATAGCGAGCGAGTGTGGATAACTAAATTACACCCCCAAATTTTAATGTATTATAATGAATAAGGCAAATAATAAGCCAACGGTCGAAGATATTTGGCTTAAAAATATCATCTTTATAAGGTCTTTTTATTAACCAATTTTTACTCCGTTTAGAGGTACTATCCGTTGCTCTACGGCAAAAGTTACTGCCCCAAAGCAACGTATGGGGGATCTACTAAATATTCCCGTAAATCTCTAATTGGATTTATACAATTTTTCTATGCCTTTTTATGAAACATGGGGAGATGTGATTGTCGTATCACTGCAAGAAGCATGGACTTCAGTTATCAGCTTCCTTCCATTACTTATTGGTTCTCTTGTTGTTTTTATAGTCGGATGGTTTGTCGCAGTATCACTGGGCAAACTAGTAGAGGAGATAATCAAAGCACTTCGTCTTGATCACTTACTGCATAAGTTAGAGATGGAGAAGGTCGTCGAGCGAGCAGGCTGGAAACTTAATTCGGCTGCCTTTGTAGGGGGTCTCGTAAAGTGGTTTCTAGTCATTGTTTTTCTTCTTGCTTCAGTCAATATTCTCGGACTTACTCAAGTTTCTGATTTCTTGCGACAAGTACTTCTTTATATCCCCAATGTAGTAGTGGCAGCTCTTATCCTGGTGATTGCAGGATTAGTTGCGCACACAGTTGAAGTTGCAGTACGCGGATCGGTTGAGGCAGCAGGATACAAGGGTTCGCTGGTGGGAGTCGTTGCTCGGTGGGCAATTTGGACGTTTGCCTTTGTCGCTGCTCTATTACAACTTGGCATTGCACGAGAGGTAATTCTTACATTGGTTACGGGAATTGTATATGGTACGGCCCTTGCATTAGCTCTTGCTTTTGGAATGGGTGGTAAAGATGCAGCAGCCTCATTTATTGAGAAATTAAAGAGTGAGTTGAGGCGATAGTCGGATTTTCTAGCTAGTTATTCAAAAAACCCGCTTGAATAGCGGGTTTTTTAGTCACCAGGAAACCCCGTACGTAAGTACGGGGAGGATGTCATTTGGTTCTCTACACCTTATCCACAAGGGGCTCTAGACAGACGTTGACAACGTAGGTAAGATCGACTATAATTGATAGAACAATGTTTATTCGCAAACAACTAAACAAAGAGCGGCTCAAAAGCTAAAGAAAAACCCATAGTGATTGGATGGGGCCGCCGTAAACGGCTCTTTTTGTTTGTTCTGTCCATGTTTTCAAGACGAATCGAAGAAAACGTGGTAACAGACAAACAATCCCTTACTCATTCCAAGGTGAACTTCATTGAAGTATAGGGTAAGCCGTAGTCGAGCTTGGCTCGACAGAGGTGCTGCCGCGAATAAATCTTTTTGGAAATACTAGAAAATAATCGGAATTGGTGAGCGGATTACCTTAATGTTTGCATTATTTACCGAGTTCTCATACTAATATAAAAGACAGCCAAAATGATCCTGGATATGTCCTATGGAATCTATCTATAAGACATATGCGGGATGATTATGAAAGGTGCAGTCCGACTGGACTTTGAAAAGTTAACGATACAGGTGATAAACAACAAGTTTCAAGTAATAAGAGAAACAACGTTTTGTCGTGCTCTTAAAAACTCTGTTTCTTGTGATATGTCACTCTAAAAAGTACAGGGATCAGGTTAGTGGTTTTGACCACGACCTGATAAAGAATAATCTCGTCCAGCCCCAGTTTTACTCTAAAATTAGAAAATATATCTTAAGAATTTTTATGAGGTGCAGTGGTTCGGCAAAGCTCACCATAAGTAGATTTAATAAAATATATTTGAGATCTTGCATAATTTTTTCTTGAATAGCGTGTCCTGAGCGAAGTCGAAGGATAGCCGAAAATGAAATGGATGTAAGAAAACTGTCAGCACAACTTTCAGAATTCGAATAATTTTAGCGTAAAATTGGGGCTGGAGCAGAAGTATACATGCGGTGTAGTTCTGTCCCAAACTTTGAAGGCTTTAATCTTCTAAAGCACGAAGGTGATTTTCTTCGATAGGTAAGGGGTTTGCCCCGAGCTTGTCGAGGGGTCAAAAATTTGGGCGGGGAATAAATTAAGGGCGTATGGTGGATGCCTTGACTTCGAAAGGCGATGAAAGACGTGGCGTGCCTGCGATAAGCTTCGGGGAGGTGGCGAGCAACCTTTGATCCGGAGATTTCTGAATGGGGAAACCCCTTCATATAAAATATGAAGACCCAGCTCCAGTTTTACTCTAAAGTTAGAAAATATATCTTAAAGATTTTTATTAGGTGAAATAGCCGAAAATCAGTATGTCGATTTTAGTGTAAAACTGGGGCTGGGAGCGTACCCGCTGAAGTGAAACATCTCAGTAAGCGGAGGAAAAGAAAGCAATGGCGTGCTTTGCACGCAGATTTAAATATTTAAATATTTAAACTTGCGCGCTTGGCGCGCTGCATTCCCTTAGTAGCGGCGAGCGAAAAGGGAGCAGCCCAGAGTAATTTTTAGTTAGTTTACTAACAAAAGAATTGCAGTTGTAAGTTTAAATTCGTGAGGAGCAATCCTCGAAAAGATAGAATATAGGACTTCGTTAGGAGAATGGCCCTGGAAAGGCCAACCAAAGAGGGTGATAGTCCCGTAAACGAAAACGGTCTTATGCTTTTTGAATTTTTACTTGAGTACTGCTCCGTACGGAGACTGAGCAGGAAACAGGGAGGACTAGACTCCCAAGGCTAAATACTTTCGAAGATCGATAGTGAACAAGTACCGTGAGGGAAAGGTGAAAAGCAGCCCGGTGAGGGCGGTGAAATAGTACCTGAAACCATACGCTTACAAGGAGTCATAGTCCCGGTTTACCGGGATGGTGGCGTGCCTATTGAAGAATGAGCCAACGAGTTTTTAGGTTCTACTCGTCTAAGTGCTTAAACGCACAGAGGCAAAGGGAAACCGAGTGTTAATAGCGCGTTTTAATCCCAAATCGCAATGTGTGTGATGTACAACGTAAGTTATATGTTACATGCTGCGCGATTTGAGATTATATGTAGAACTTAAAAGACCCGAAACCAGGTGAGCTTGCCATGAGCAGGGTGAATGTCGAGTAACATCGACAGGAGGCCCGAACCAGTTGGTCGTTCAACGCCTTTGGATGACTTGTGGTAAGGAGTGAAAAGCTAATCGAACCTGGAAATAGCTGGTTCTCTTCGAAATAGCTTTCGGGCTAGCCCGGAATCATATTGTATGCGAGGTAAAGCTACTGGATGGTCTGTAATGGCGCAAGCCAGGCAGACCAACCAAACTCTGAATGCGCATACTCTTATTTCCGGAGTCAGCAGGTGGGGGCTAAGCTCCATCGTGCACGAGGGCAACAGCCCAGATCGTCAACTAAGGTCCCTAAATTCACACTAAGTGTAAAAGGTGGTGGAGTTTCTCAAACATCGAGGAGGTTGGCTTAGAAGCAGCCATCCTTTAAAGAGTGCGTAACAGCTCACTCGTCTAGAGATTCTGCGCCAAAGATATATCGGGGCTAAGTGTGGTACCGAAGTTACGGATGCGTGGGCTTCATTGAGGAATTATTCGTCGAACTGTTATTTCGCGACACGGATTCGTGTGCTCCAACGGCACACGAACCTAAGGGTCGGCGCGATTTTCTGCCTGCGGGCAGAACCAAGCAAATCGCGCCTCCCATTGTCGCTCAATAACAGATTCGACTCACTGTGAGATTTACTTATGGTAGTCCTTTGGACTTTTATTAAGAAAATCTTGCAAAAACTTTTTTGCGACACGCATCGCAAAAAAGTAGAAAATAAATTGTTGTTAATTTGTAGACGGCGGCTTCAGGATTTTTCCTGGAATTTTGAAGCCGCCGTCTACACGGGAGGAAGTGGCTCGGGCTCTGTAGAAATGAGAGCTGGGCTGGGCGGAATAGACATCCGCCCCCTTCCACCAAGATTTAGACGTCTGCTGCATGCTGAAGGGTAGGAAAACCGTGACAGTCACGCGGGTCACCGCTGACTAGTCCGTACCGGGCAGGCATGCAGCAGACACCAAATCACGAGGCGGGATGGCCGAGTGGCCGAAGGCGCTGGACTGCAAATCCAGTTCTATCCGGAGGTTCGAATCCTCCTCCCGCCTCCAGTTCTTTCCGTTTACGGGGCAAGATCCAGAGATCACGTCAAAGGATCTGACGGGTAGACCGAGGAGGTCAGCCCGCCCCACCAGTTTCACGGGCCGAACTCTCGCCAGGCGTGCTTGCCGGAGGGTCGTAGGCCCTAGGGGGTGAGATGCGGTTAGGCACGGGGCTTGATCGTCTCTCACCTCGACCTATTGACGGTCAGTCAGGGCTCATCCCATACCGAGGGAGGTGTCAGGACACTCGGGCGAACCTCGAGGACCGTCATGCAAATGTTGGGCAGGGATAGCTCAGTGGTAGAGCAACGGTCTTGCAAAGGCCGTGGGTCGAGGGTTCGAATCCCTCTCTCTGCTCCAACCCTAACCAGTTGCGTAGTCCGATAGCTCAGCTGGAAGAGCGCCGGATCGATAATCCGGAGGTCGGAGGTTCGAGTCCTTCTCGGACTACCAACTCTAACAACAATTCGCGCCAAGCGGCGCGACAACAATATCCGTAGGCAAACGCAAGTTTGCCTCCTCAATGAAGCCCATGCGTGGTAGAAGAGCATTTCATGTGCAGTGAAGGTCGACTCGCGAGAGCGACTGGAGCGCATGGAAGAGAGAATGTTGGCACAAGTAACCGCAATCTCGGTGAGAACCCGAGACGCCGAAAACCCAAGGTTTCCTCAGCAATGACAATCATCTGAGGGTTAGTCGGTCCTAAGGCAATGGTGAAAACCGCAGCTGATGGACAGCTGGTTAATATTCCAGCACTATCTAATAAGTTCATGGCGGGACGGAGTCTAGTATATCGAGCGCATTATGGATTTGACGTTTGTAGCATAAGGACAGGAGTAGGCAAATCCGCTCCACGCTCTTTAATGAGTATTGTCCAAGTGTCGCAAAAATCTCTTTTCGCAAGGATTGAGAAATTCGATAAAGCAGGCTTCCCAGAAAAGCGTCTAAATTATTATTAGATAACCGTACCGGAAACCGACACAGGTGGGTAGGTCGAGAAGACCAAGGCGAACGAGTGAGAGTTCGTTAAGGAACTAGGCAAAAAAGCAGCCGTAAGTTCGCAATAAGGCTTGACGTCAGTTGCTTCGCTTACGCTTCACAACTGCAATTCTCAATTTTCAAGTATCAATTTTCAATTAATGTTTCATTGCCGCAATTTTCAATTGAAAATTCGCTCACTGATTAATTTATTGAAAATCAGAAATTGTAAATTGAAAATTTGCAGGTGCGATGCGAAGCGTCAGCGGAGCAGCTCGACGCCTGCAACAAAAGTACCTCTGGCGACTGTTTACCAAAAACACAGCTCCCCGCTAACTGGCAACAGGATGTATGGGGGGTGACGCCTGACCAATGCGAGAAGGTCAAAGATTGTTGTCCTATGTTGTTTACTCAGTGTAGGGCGTGTGGTCTCAAGCCCTCGTCAATGTCCGCGGTAACTATAACCGTGTTAAAGTAGCGCAATTCCTTTTCAGGTAAGTTCTGAAGCGCACGAAAGGCGTAACGATCGGAGGACTGTCTCAACGAATCGCTCGGTGAAAATACAATTCCGGTGAAGATGCCGGATACCTGTGGTTAGACGAAAAGACCCCGGGAGCTTTACTGTAGCTTGATATTGGGTCTAGAGTTTTGATGCGTAGCATAGATGGGAGACTTTGAAGTGTCGCTTTCGGGTGGCATGGAGTCGTCAGTGAAATACCATTCTTGAAAACTTTAGATTCTAACCGGTTGGAAACCCCATTCTTTTGTTTACTAAAATTATCCTGAATTTGTTTGGGAAGATTATTTTGATTGCCGAATGAAAAAGATACAATCGATAAATACTCATGTAGACAAAAGTATGGGGAAAGCCAACTGGAACAGTGTCTGGCGGACAGTTTGTGTGGGGCACATTCCTCCCAAAGAGTAATGGAGGAGTCTATTAAGGTCAGCTTAGGACGGATGGAAATCGTCCTGGACGTGCAAAGGCATAAGCTGGCTTAACTGCAAGGCGGATATGCCGCGCAGGTGCGAAAGCAGAGCTTAGTGATCCGATGGCCATGATACATTTTTCCAACTTAGTCCTTCGGGATTAAGCTGGAGGAGTTTATTACTTACTAGAACAAGGCCAGAGCTCATCAGATAAAAGCTACCCCGGGGATAACAGGCTAGTTCCGCCCAAGCGTCCATAGCGACGGCGGAGTTCGGCACCTCGATGTCGGCTCATCTTAGCGCGGGGGTGGAGAAGCTCCCAAGCGTTCGGCTGTTCGCCGATTAAAAAGATACGCGAGCTGGGTTCAAACCGTTGAGCAGCTAAAAATTTGGCTATTCAATGGTTTGAATCCAATAATGACATCGTTCACGGCGGCGTTTATTAGTAATAATAAACGACCAGTTAACTTATATCGGTAAAATCCAACCCGTCAATTGGCGAAGGACAATACCGAGGGAATTTCTGTTTTTACAGAATGCCCGTAGAGACTGAATGTTAACCTCCTTCAAAGTGAAGGATGAAGATACAGTCCAATCCACATAGGAATATGTGAAGAAGATGCGTGAGACAGGTTGGTCTCCTATCTTCCACAGGCGCAGATACTTGAGAGGGGTCGTCCCTAGTAAAGTTTTGCTACTTCTCGCAGTAATGCGAGATGACAATTTGGCTAATAACGGTGGAATCTTACTTTAATTTCTGGTTGTGGATACATAAATTCGCAATGGTCCGCAGTTTATGAGAGAATTTGCTTGAGGACCAGAAGTTAACTTTAAGACAATACCGTGGGAAGTCGATCTAAAATTGATTTAGCGTATATTGCTGGATTTCTGGATGGTGATGGCAGCTTGATGCTGCAGATCAAAAAGCGAAAGGATGGAAAATCCAAAAAGCGTTTTATGTCCACTATTTGTTTTTATCAAGATAGTAGGCATGAAGCCCCGCTTCATTGGATTAGAGACGTGTTTGGAATTGGTTATATATCTCGACGAAACGATGGCATGACAGAGTTACGAATTAATGGATTTGAAAAAATTAAATCCATTATGAAATTGCTTCTGCCGTACATTCGTTTTAAAGGAGATCAAGCAAGAGCCATGTATGAAGCAAATAAGTTGTTAAGTCTCAAGACATTAAAACAACTGAGTAAAATAGAGCTTCTACACTTGATTGACCATATTCTGACTATCCAGAATGAAAACTACTCTACAAAGAAGAAGAAAACTAGAGAAGAGTTGATACAAATTTTAGATTTGACCCCGTAACGACTGGATTTCCGTTGTGTAATGGAATGAAGATAGTATTGAAAATTCAGTACTATAATATGCCGATACCCGACTTCGAAAATATTCGAAAGGGTAAAGATATAGTCTACACTTATAGTGATATAAGAATATGTGACGAGAGGACCGGGATGAACGAACCTCTGGTGTACCAGCTGTTCCGCCAGGAGCACCGCTGGGTAGCTATGTTCGGTTGTGATAAGCGCTGAAAGCATCTAAGCGCGAAGTACGCCTCAAGATTAGGTATCTTAGATCCGTAGTAGATGACTACGTTGATAGGCTCTCGGTGTACGGCGAGTAATCGCTTCAGCCAAAGAGTACTAATCGATCAATTATAAAACCCGCCCAAATTTTTGATCTGTTAATGATCAAAAGAGATTATTTTTTTCTGTACAATATGGAGATTGCTGGTAGCGGTTTCCTAGTGATTAAGTCTTGTGTGCCCCACCTCTTCCCATTCCGAACAGAGAAGTGAAAGCATAAGATCTCGATGATACTTGGGTCCATGCGACCTCGGGAAAGTAGAGTTTGCTAGGATGCCCCTATCAGCAATTTTTGTTTGCTAGAATTCAAAACTTGTTTTATGTTACACCTAGCTCTCAATATATTCTATAATGGGCAAGCCCGAGTCATCTCAAAAAACTTTCAACACACAATTTTTTATAGAGCTTTCAAGAAGGTTTCCTAAAATTGTAAATATTGGTCTTCGGCAAGGCGAGAGTGGGGGATTCGAAGGGATAACTATCTATGCTCGCCATGGACTGACTGATGAAGAAAAAGAGCAAATCCGTGCCGAAATTGCTAAACAAATTATAGAGTTCAAGCTGGGTCTTGGAACAATACGCCCAGCTAAAAAGAAAACTAACTAGCCAGTCTTGTCTGGCTTTTTGTTTTTTTTAGCTTTATTCTTAAAGTATGACCTGGCGTTCGAAACGGCAACTATCGGTTATAGGAATTGCTTTAACTCCAATCGTTCTGGTCCTGCTTTGGATTTCTTATGGTGCTCTTTTTCCTAATCCGAGTTGCTTTGATAATAAAAAAAATCAGCAAGAACAAGAGGTTGACTGCGGAGGACCATGTGGACCATGTGAGTTGAAACATCCGAAAAATATCGTTGCTTTTTGGGCGCGTGCACTTCCTATTCGAGAAAACATCTATGATTTGGTTGCCTACATCCAAAACCCTAATGAAGCGCTTTCTTCAGCCAATGTAGAGTATCAATTCACTTTTCTTGATCGGAATGGGATTATCGGTACAAAAAGTGGATCAACGTTTATGTATGCTCAAGAGAAAGTGCACATTATTGAGCCAAATATCCAAGCAGCGCGTGTACCCACCGCTATTGATTTTGAAGTAAAGCGCGCTGACTGGCAATTTCGACAAGATCCTCAACCTAACATTCTGATTGAGAAAAAGGATTTTCGGATTACGGGCGATACCGGTCAAAAGGCAACCGAAGTTGAAACCAGTCTTTTAAATCGGGCCCCTTTTCCTTTTAAAGAAGTGGAAGTTAGGTTTATTTTATCTGATACAGAAGGGAATGTTCGAGCTACCAACAGGGTGTTAGTCGAGAATCTTGCATCCGGGGAGCATCGTACGGTAAAATCCCTTTGGCCAACGGAAATCACTGGAGTAGAAACAATCGAGATTGAGCCGAGAGTGAATATCTTTAATTAAAATTTGTAGTTGGTGGTTAGTAGTTTATAGAGGTGATAACTACTCACTACTCACTACTCACTACCCACTTGTTTGTTTTAGCACATATTCGTCGTTTTGATTGGCTCCTCATGGGAGCCGTTTTGTTATTGATGAGTTTGGGGCTGACATCGCTGTTTAGTTTATCAAGTGTCAATACGTTGCATTTTTTTCAACGCCAACTGCTATGGACCGTCGTGGGGCTATCTTTACTTTTTGTTTCGAGCTTAATTGACTTTCGGATTTTCAAAACCCAGGGTCTGGTGGTACTTCTTTTTTACTTATTGGTAGTTGCTTTGCTTGCTATTCTCTTACTGATTAATTATCGCGTACGAGGAGTGGAGGGGTGGTTTCGTCTTGGAAATGTATTTTTCCAGCCGGTAGAGGTTGCTAAACTATCACTCATTATTCTGCTGGCTAAGTTTTTCTCACGTCGTCACATTGAAATTTATCGAATTCAACACTTAATTGTATCCGGAGTTTATCTTGGGATTCCCACCCTCTTAGTTCTTGTGCAACCCGATCTTGGGTCGGCCATTGTGTTGATCAGTATTTGGGTTGCGATTATTGTTTTTTCTGGCATGAAGTTACGCCATTTTTTTATTCTCCTGCTTTTGGCAATTCTGCTCTCTAGTTTTGCGTGGGGATTTATGCTTAAGCCCTACCAAAAGTCACGGATTACTGCCTTTGTGAATCCCTATGCTGATCCCAAAGGGGCGGGGTATCAGATGATCCAGTCCATGATTGCGGTCGGTTCAGGAAGACTCTGGGGGAAGGGACTGGGGTATGGCTCGCAATCTCATTTAAATTTTTTGCCTGAGGCTGAAACTGATTTTATTTTTGCCGCGTTTGCAGAAGAATGGGGATTTATTGGTGTAATTGCCTTATTGTTGTTTTTGTATGTGATTTTATGGCGAACTGTTCGGATTGGACAACAGTCTTCGGATAACTTTTCCCGACTGTACGCAATCGGATTTGCAGCTTTTATTTTTGTACAAAGTTTTATTCACATTGGTATGAACATGGGCATTATGCCGATTACGGGAATTACTTTGCCGTTTGTTTCCTACGGGGGATCTAGTTTAATGGTCTCTTTAATTGGTGTGGGGATTTTACAAAATATCAAAATCAACGCTCGACGGAGTATACAGGATGCAGGAGACTAAGCAATTTACAAATCTCAATTTTCAATCAAATTCCAATAAACTAATGATTCAAAATTGGAAATTACTTTATTAAGCCATTTATTGAAAATTAGAAATTGTAAATTGAAAATTCGAATCTTTTTCTGTGACTTATGGCTTGTAACTGTTGTTCTACACGATAGAACTTAGAACTGCATATTATGAAAAAACAAGGAACTAGTTGTATCTTTCTCAATCCTCAAAATGAAATTCTTTTGTTATTGCGTGATGATAAACCAGCAATCTCTTTTCCAAATTGTTGGGATATACCTGGTGGTAGACTTGAAGAAGGGGAAACACCTCTGGAGTGTATAATTCGAGAAATGCAAGAAGAGCTTGAAAGGGACGTAACTAATACTACACTTTTTACCAAAACTGAATTTACCGACAGAATCGAACATACTTTTTGGATAAGAGCAGATTTTGATGCCGCTACTGCACCCCTGCACGAAGGACAGCGTATTCAATGGTTCAGCGAAGAAGAAATTGGTGCGCTTCCAACTAAAATGGCTTTCGAATCTGATACTATCGTAGGACAGTTCTTTAGGGCATTGAGGGCAGGGCAGTTAGAGTAACTTTTTAAGAATAAGAGAGGTTAAAATAGTAGTTCTTGAGAGCTTCCAATGCCCAATTTCGAGATTCAGTTTGTGACTGATTTTGACAACGGTGTTGATTCAAAAAGGGAGGCAACGGCGTTTGCTCGAGTTATTGTAGTCCCTTCATTGGGCTGGGCGGAACGGATTGCTGAAGCTATGCTTGGAGAAGAAGTATGGAGTGCGGAAAACCTTGGGCGAGTTGTATCGGTAAAGCAGACAGAACCGGTTTTATAGTCTAACGAGGCCATTGGCCTCTTTTTTAATTAAATAATTTGGTACTATTACAGATAGAACATTGTGGTACGAATTTATGGAAACGCAGAATATCACCATCACGCAACTGCGTCGCTCGACTGGAAAATATGTACGGGAAGCGGGTGATGGAAAACGAATCTTAGTACATCGGCATGGGAAACCTCTCTTCTTTCTTCTTCCTCTAGAGTTTCTTGAGGCATTAAAACGTGAATTTGGGTTAGTCACTGCTGGGCAGTCAACAAAGCGGTCATAGTGGCCGTCTTTTAATTTTCATAATAGCGGTTATAATTCAGCTATGATATACATCGGTGCTGACCATCGAGGCTTTGAGCTCAAAGAAGAGCTCAGACAATACTTAACCAAACAAGGACACGGGGTTGAAGATGTCGGAGCTTTTGAATTGAACGAAGGTGATGATTATGTTGATTTTGCTAAAGGCGTGGCAGAAAAGGTTTCCGAAAATCCATCTGAAAATCGTGGAATACTTTTATGCGGTTCTGGTCACGGCGTAGACATTGTTGCCAACAAGCATAAAGGAATTCGGGCGGTATTGTGTTGGAATAAACAAGTTGCCAAACAATCTCGGGAGCATGAGGACGCCAATGTATTAGTCCTACCATCCGACTGGATTTCGGAACACCACGCACAGGAAGTTATTGGTGCGTGGCTAAAAACAGAATTTTCGGGAGAGGAAAGACACGTAAGAAGACTAGAAAAAATAAAGGAACTGGAAAATGATAATTATGTTTGAGGATCCGTTAAAACGTGTGGAGAATTCAAGATTTGAAGATGCGCTCAAACGTGCGCGTCGTCTTTATTATCAGAATCTCATTGGTGTTCAAAGTAAGGGTAAGAGGGGTAAGATAACAGAATTTAAGGAACTTTCAGATGGTGATAAAGCCGCACTTGTTGTTTTGCGTGATAGTCAACTAAACATACCTCCTAGTATACGAAACTTTATTTTGGAAGTTACAAAAGAAGATTCTTAAACAAATTTCCAATTTCTAATTTTCAATCAATTCTCAATGATTCAATGTTTCATTTTTTGAAAATTGAAAATTGAAAATTGAAAATTGTTGTGGTTGAAATTATCCCTTCAATCAATGTCCAGACCTTCGCAGAGGTTCAGGATCGCGTAAAAAGGGTCGAACCCTACGTCCAATGGTGCCATCTTGATGTGACGGATGGTATTTTTTCTACTCACGAGACGTGGAGGAATTCGGATGATTTAGATAACCTCAACACAACCATAAACATTGAAGTACATTTGATGGTTACAAACCCCGAAGGATCTATTGGACAATGGTTGAAACCCCCTGTTAAGCGCATAATTGTTCATATCGAAGCAGTGTCCGATATGGATTCCATTGTTCTAAAGTGCCATGAGAAGGGGATTCAGGTGGGACTTGCGGCAAATCCGGAAACTCCTTGGGAAAAACTCGAACCATGGGTAAGCAAAGTTGACCTAATTCAAGTTCTTGCGGTTCATCCCGGACCCTCAGGACAAGAGGTTAATTGGCCAGCAATGCTGGGGAAAATCAGGCATATACGAGAAGCCTGTGTGGACTGTATAATTGAAGTAGATGGGGGAATAAATCCGGAGACAGCAAAAAGAGCCGTAGAGTTTGGAGCGGATCTCTTGGTTGCGGGGAGTTATGTTTTTGATGAGGAAAACATTGCGGAAGCAATAAATAATTTTAAAAGGTCATAAGTTTATAAATAAATTTTTAATAAATATGGATCAATCACAAACACACGATAAAATGCATTGGCACTGTTGCTGGATGCCCATGATGAGCAAATTGCTGTGGGTTTTGGGTCTTCTTGATTTAATTGCTGGTGGTATCGCGTATTGGAAGGGCGGTGAGTTTTACGGTATTGCAGGACAGACTTGGCTCTGGTTCGCTTTGGTTAAGGGAGTGCTTGCTACAGGCGCAAAAGGAAAGGGACATCACGGTTGTGGAGGTAGTTGTGGGGGTAATTGTATGCCCGGAAAGCAATAATTTAGAGATCGAATTCATGATGGCGTATTTACGCCATCATACTTTTGGCCTTTATGTTAAAAAATTTATTATGAGTCATTTACACGAAGACAAACTAAAATTCTTAGAGGAGATGGCGAACACGGTTCGTCAGGATTGTATTGAAATGGTCGTAAATGCAGGATCCGGACATATCGGTGGGCCACTCGGGATGGCTGATGTTTTTACCGCGCTTTATTTTCATATTTTGCATCACGATCCTAAAAAACCCGATTGGGCTGAACGCGATCGGGTTTTATTATCTAATGGACATATTTGTCCGGTTTTGTATGCTGCTATGGCTCGATCCGGCTATTTCCCTGTTGATGAGCTAAAAACATTGCGAAAGTTTGGAACACGGCTGCAAGGTCATCCTCATCGAATCATGTTACCTGGTCTTGAATCATCATCCGGTCCTTTGGGTTCAGGTCTTTCGCAGGCCGTCGGGATGGCGATTGCGGCACGAATGGATGGCGCGACCCGCTCACCACAAGCAAGAAAAATTAATTTTTACTGTCTCATGTCTGATGGGGAGCAGGACTGTGGACAAATTTGGGAGGCAGCAATGCTTGCCGGCAAATTAAAACTTGATAATTTAACCGCACTTATTGATCGCAACAATATCCAGATTGATGGTATGACGGAGGATATCATGCCTCTTGAATCATTGCGTGCCAAATATGAATCATTCAATTGGCATGTCCTGGAAATCAATGGACATAGCTTTGAAGAAATTGTTAATGCGTTTGAGACTGCAAAAACTATCTTTGAAAAGCCAGTTTTGATTATTGCACATACCATTCCTGGCAAAGGAGTCGATTTTATGGAGTTCTCGTATCCATGGCACTCAAAACCGTTTAAACCAGAGGAAGTAAAAGAGTCATTACATCAGTTAAGAACCTTGGGGGGGAAAATTAAGTCAGAGCATGAATAGGTATCGGACGAATTATCACGAATTTTCTAAATTATTGTTGAGTATTCCTTGAGAAATCTCTTGCAATTCGCTAATAATATATGGCTGTCAACGACATAGTATTTTATCTCCAATCCAATAAGGGCAAATATCCACTTGATATCTTGCTTAACCAGCTGCATGCCCAAGGATACCCGAATGCTGAAATTGATCAGGCGCTTTCACTCATTTCTACTCCTGACAATGTTACTCATATCACGACAACTCCAAGCGCGGCTAAAAAAATTGGAAAATTTCTTTTAGGATTTTTAGGAGCTGCTGTGGTGTCGTGGATATTTAGTTTTTCACTTCTTGCTTTTTTGCTTCTTGGGGGAACCTCCGGGTACTCGTACCGTATGATTACTAGGAGTGTATCTGGGGTAGTTCTTCTTGGACTATACGGATTCATTTTTTATCATTATAAATCTAGTCATAGGTTTTTTGCATGGGGAGTTTTGGCCTATGCTCTAATAACTCTTGTGTCTACTTTAAGCAACCTTTCACTACTTGTATTCCCATTAACTCAATAGTAAGAGCTTTGAAAATATATGGACGAAATAGTAAAGAGATTAGAACAAATTGAAAATCGCCTCCAAGCGCTTGAGGGTCGTTTGAGCTCCAAAACTGGTCCGGTTGAAACTTCACAGATGAGTCAAACCCCCCCGCCTCCACCACCAGCGTATGTGAGTGAACAAACGGTACCACCAGCAGTGTCGCGGCCTCAAGAGGCATCCCATGTTGAATCGTATATTGGACGCTGGATTTTGGGGGTGACGGGAATTGTAGCGATTCTTTTTGGTGCAAGTTTTTTCCTCAAATACGCCTTTGATAGCAATCTTATTGGGCCAGGAGGTCGAGTAATGCTGGGATTAGTTGGGGGTTTGCTTTTTGTGATTGTCGGAGAGGTCTTGCGTGGTCGCTATCAGAAATATTCTTTTATTGTAAGCGGGGGAGGACTCGCTTTATTTTATTTAACTATTTTTTCTGCTCAACATTTCTATGGCTTTATAAATCAGACCACCGCACTTGGATTTTTGAGTCTAGTAACGGCCTTTGGTGTAGTACTTGCAGTGTGGTCAGATGGCTTGCCTTTGGCAATGATTGCAGTCTTCGGCGGATTTTTAGCACCTTTTCTCGTATCTACTGGAGTCTCTAATGATCTTGGTTTCTTTTTCTACATTGGAATTCTTACTCTTGGTGTGCTCGCAGTTTCCTTCTTTAGAAAATGGCAGGCACTTACGCTGATTGGATTTATAGGCATGATGATTAACTTTAGTTCCTGGTACGGAACATACTATACTGCGCCCAAACTTGCCTTCACGATGTATATTTTGGCTTGTTTCTATGTGCTCTACACCCTCGCGGGAATTGTATCCACGCTCGTGACAAAGACCAAAAGTAATACCGCCGATCTTTTTATCCTCACTGCCAATGTGGGTTGGTTTTTCTTATGGAGTTATTTTCTTTTGTATTCGCAGCAACATGCCTTACTTGGTTTTCTTGCAGCGGCTTTGGGGGCACTCTATATATTTTTTGCCTATCTTGCTTCGACGACCAATCCGGACGATAAAAACTTCATTCTATTTTTGGGCGCTTTGGCGGTTCTATTTTTGACGATTGCAATTCCTTTGGAACTTGAGCAAAACGCTATTACCATTGCCTGGGCGGTTGAAGCGGTCATCCTCTTTTTCCTCGGCGTATCTTTGAAAAATCAGGGAATGCGTATGTTTGCCTCGGGTGTATTTTTGCTTGCGTTGTTGCGACTCTTTATGTTTGATAGTGAAGCTGGCAGTTTTGCAAACTACATACCGGTATTCAATAAACGCTTCTTTACGTACGCCATGGTGATTCTGTCCTCAGCCATTCTTACCTATCTTGCGGTTGGGCGGAAAAATGAGTTTACAAAACAAGAAAAAGGAACAAGCGCATTTTTTACGACAGCGCTTAATTTTCTTGTACTGGTTGTAGTGACACTCGAAATTTACACCTTCTTTAATGCGAAAGTATTTACGTTATTACAAAATGAAGAAGCAACTCGACAAAAAAATACACCAATTTTGAATCAGCCGTGTGTACAGTATGATTATAAGGGTCTTTGCATGCAGTATGGATCTTCAGATTATTACGGTTCTTCCAATTACGGAAATGCAGCCTACAATAGCTCAGAATATCGTTCGCTCATGAATCAACGCAATGCTTCTATCTCAATCTTTTGGGGTATTTATGCAAGCATTCTGATTGTTGTCGGTATTCTCTATCGAGTTTCCTTTTTGCGCTGGTCAGCACTCATTCTTTTTGGGGTAACTACGGGGAAAGTTTTTATCTTTGATCTTGCCGGACTCAAGACTCCATACAGGATTCTTTCCTTTACTGTTTTTGGTTTGATTCTTCTGGCTGCTTCCTACTTATATTTCCGTTTTGAAAAAAGACTTAAAGAGGATGTGCCACAATCATCTCAATGAAAAAAATATTTTTATCCTTAATTATCATCCTTGCTCCTGTTATTTCAAGCGCGATGTCGCCCTTGCCTCCTCAAAAATTTCCTGAGTGGGAGTGGCGGGCACCAATTATTGTTGGGACCACTGTGCAATCAGGATATGTCTCACTCGAGCTCCCACCTCAAGTTTTTTCTTATCTTAAACCAGACCTTTCTGACTTACGGATAGGAAATTTTACCGATGAAGTTCCGTATGTTGTTGGTGTCGAGCGCGAAACAGAAAGTTTCTCGCCGGTGCCTAGCCGCCTATTTAACCTATCTTCTCGTTCCGGAGAAGATACCTCATTTGTGGTTGATGTCGGACGTTCAGGAATATTGCATAACAGAATTACCCTTGACACGGTATCTGAAAATTTTCGCAGGATCGTTCAGATTGAAGGATCAAATGATCAAAATTCATGGCGAATACTCAATCCCCGAGGTCAAATTTTTGATTATACGGTGCGGGATATCAAATCAATTTCCGCTAAAGACACCACGGTTGAATATCCTGACACCACCGTTCGCTATCTTCTCGTAACTATTTTTGATCAGGGTGAGGCTCCTTTAAAAATAAGTGGAACGCACATCACTCGTCAGGTGTCCACTGCTGCTCACGAAATCGTCTATAAACCCACTATTGAATCACAAGAAAATGGAGTGAATCGTTCTACTGATCTGGTGCTTGATCTGGGCTCGCGAGGTATTCCACATCGTCGTGTGGTCTTGTCTACCCCCAACTCAAATTTTAATCGTGCCGTTGCGATCTACTCTAGTGATGATAAAAATAATTGGCAGCTTTTGAGTTATGGAAATATTTTTAATATACAGACAGAAAAGTTTAGCGGATCAAACTTAGAATTTTCATACCCTGAATCCAATACACGCTATCTTAAGATTGCAATTTTAAATCGCGACGACTCGCCTATAACGGTGCAGGAGGCAACTATCTTTGGTGTGGTGCGTAATATTGTATTCTCGTATAGGCCCAACGGAGATTATTATCTGTATCTGGGCAATCCAAATAGTCGTCGTCCAGAATACGATATTGAAAAAGTTTCTCCGTATTTAGATGTAGCTACTCTTGATCGGGTGAATATAAGTCCAGTTGAGAAAAACCCAGATTTTGTTGCGCAAGTACCACCCAAGAAACCCTTATCCGAAAGGTCTCCCTACATTTTACCAACAGTTCTTGGCGTGATCATTGCTATTTTAGCCTTTTTGCTTTTGCGAATTGTTACAAAAACTAAGGCATTCGGTTCTCCAGATGAGCGCAAATAAAAAGTCAACCGTGAGTCTAGTAATCCTTGCATGTTTCGTACTTGGTGTTGGCATCTTTCTTGCAAAAAAGTTTAATGATGCAATAACCGAGATTGACTCGATTACTGCCTCTCAAAACTTTGTCATTCATGGCCAAAAAAATCTTCAATAATTACTCTTCGGGTGTCGGATTCGTCGGGCTTATTATTGTTGCCGCCGTTTCAATGGCTCTCGGAGTTTTGCTTACGTTTAAATTGCAAATTCATAGTTATGAGGATCTGCAACAAATTGCAACTGATGCGATCGTGGGAGTTAAACAGCTTCGCTTAAGGGTGGATAAAGATAAACAGGCGGTCAGTAATGTCGCAGGGACTAACTCCAGTAAGACCTTTCACTCTCAAAAAGAATGTGAAGATGCGACAAAACAGGGCTGTAAGTTTCAACAATGTGATTATGAGACCGATAATAAATGTCTATCCGACCCAACAGGCTGGGTTCCCAAAGTGAGTTCTCAAACTTCAGATATTGCTACCTGGAAAACCTACCGCAATGAGAAGTACGGATTTGAGTTTAAGTATCCCGATCGTTTCTCAGCCGATACTTGTGGGACGAACAAGAATAGTGTTTTTTTGGGTGGAAGTTGTGGTAGTGATAAACTCGCTACGTTTACATTAGCGGTGGAGTCTGATCACAAGGTTCCAGATCTTACTGCATCATATGAAAACACTCTTAAGTCAGGAACTGGCTTTAGAAAAGTGCTTTTAATAATCGCAGGATCTAATGCCACAGAACTTTCTGTTGAGAGAAAACCACAACAATTTTCTTATGCGTATACGACGTATATTATATTCTCAAAAAACGGCATCAATTTTGTTGCGGGGAGTGATGAGAATAATCTAGTAAATCAAATCCTCTCCACCTTCAAATTTACAAAATAATTTCGTATTTTTCTTGTATTGGTCATTCAGTATTTATAATCTATAATTGACTTCTATGCCTGTAAATAAAAAAATGTTTCTAGTCAAGAATATTCTTGATTTGAAAACTATTGAACAACAACCAACTCGCAACGGCTACGGAACCGGTCTTGTACAAGCAGGGGATGAGGACCCTAATGTAGTTGCGTTGTGCGCCGACTTAACCGAATCAACGCGTACCGAACCCTTTGCCAAAAAATATCCGGAGCGTTTTGTAGAGATGGGAGTGGCAGAACAAAATCTTGCTTCAGTCGCTGCAGGAATGTCCATGATGGGTAAAGTTCCGTATATTGCTAGTTACGCCATGTTTAGTCCCGGACGATCCTGGGAACAGGTTCGTACGACGATCTGCTATAACGAAGCAAATGTAAAAATTGTGGGAGCGCATTCCGGTATTTCTGTAGGGCCGGATGGGGCAACACATCAGGCGATTGAAGATATGGCGATCATGCGACCAATTGCCAATATGAAAGTTTTTTCTCCGTGTGATGCCAACGAATCTCACAAAATTACCCTGGCAGTCGCCAAATTTTACGGCCCTGCCTATATCCGTTATGGCCGAGAAAAAACACCAGTTTTTACAACCATTGATACGCCATTTGAAATTGGAAAAGCTCAAACTTTCTGGACTGAACCAAAAAAATCTAAGCCTGACGTCGCAATAGTTGCGTGTGGCGCATTAACCCACAATGCGATTTTAGCCGCAGCAGAACTTGAGAAAGAAGGAGTACGGGTGCGAGTCATCAATAGTCCTTCTGTAAAACCTCTTGATGAGGAGACAATAATACAGGCTGCTAAAGATGCCGGTGCAGTGGTAACTGTTGAAGAACATCAAGTAACGGGTGGTCTAGGGTCTGCGGTTGCCGAAGTGCTTGCCAAAAACCATCCAGTACCCATGGAATTTATCGGGGTACAAAATCGTTTTGGCCAATCCGGAACTCCGGATGAGTTGATCGAGCACTACGGAATGGGAGTAAGTCACATCAAGGCGGCCGTGGAAAAAGTGATAAAGCGAAAATAATGATTTCAATAAAAGATATAATGAACCCGAATGTGATTTCAGTATCTCCAGAGATGCCTCTGCTTGAAGCTGCAAAAATTATTGCTGAACACAAGTTTGATGGCGTACCAGTGGTTACCACTGACAATGTATTAGTGGGAATTTTGACTGAGTATGATTTAATTAGTAAGGGCTCGAGTGTGCACTTGCCAACGCTCCATACAATTTTGCAAAATCTCTCGGTATTTCAAAAAGATCAATCACATTTTAAAAAAGAGGTAGAAAATATTGCTTCTTTACGGGTCAAAGATGTAATGAATAGCGACCCGCTCATTCTTTCGGATGAGGCAACACTCGAAGAAGTAGTACAAGCATTTCGTGAGCACCATCGAGTAAACCCCATTCCAGTAGTTGATAAGGAACATAACGTTGTGGGCGTGGTAAGTCGGTTTGATGTTTTAAAACCATTTGGACTCGTACAATCACTAAACAATTAAATATTTTTCATGGAACACAGTTCAATGGAGGGTCAGACTCCCAAAAAGTCTGAAGAAGTTGTCGAAGGAGCACTCTCTGCTCTTCACCGCGATTATATTGTAATTGGCAAAAAACGTGTCCGTCCATGGCACGCTTGGCTTATTATCGGGCTTCTGGCTGGCGCTGTGGCAGGTATTGCTTTTGTTGCAAACAATAGTGCCAAAATTGATCCGAGTAGTGCGGCTGAACCAATGGTTACGACAGCTCCCAAAGATACTCTCGTTCAACAAGTTGATAAGGTTACTGATGAGCTTTTGGGTCCAGAGAATGTTCCTGGGTACATAAAAAAAGCAGCAGCTGGTACATCCGTTCCCGGAGCAGACCCTTCTGCTGCCGTACAATCTCAGTTAGTACAGAAACGAAAGGATCTCATGCTTGATTTAGCACAGAAAAACCCAGAAGCATTTCTTGAGCAAACTCTTTCTTCTAAAGAACGAGCAAGTCTTCCGGAAAGTATTCAAAACGACGTTGAAAAACCCATTACGCTTACCGGAACACTAGAGGTACGTCATGTTGACGATTTTAAAAATCTCAAAAATTCCAGTTTTCAATATACCCTCAACAGCGGTGGTCAAAAGTATCAGTTTGAACCTGCAGGTCTTGACCCACTTGTACGTTCTAATACACAAGTTAAGGTTTCGGGCTACGCATTGGCGGGGACTGTTGTTGCTCCCGCAAATGGCTCGACGTTTCAAGTACTGAGCGCACCGCCCCCTAACGATGCTGTAGGGGATCAACGAACAATTGTATTTTTGGTTAAATTTACCGATTCGCCTGCTCCGCCATACAACAAAAGCGATGTTGAACAAAGAATATTTGGCGGTCAGCTTCAAAAGTTTTTTAGAGAGGCCTCTTACGGAAATGTATCGTGGAGCGGCACTGTGATTGATTGGGTAACCCTTCCTCGAAGTAGTGCCATAAATAATTACTGTTCGCCGCCTGCTATAGAAGAGATTTATCCCTATGTACGAAATCAAATATCTTTCGCAAATTATTCTCGTGTCGTTATTATTCATTCAGGTCCGTGTTCAGGAGGAGGATTTTCAACTGTAGGAAAGACAAGTGTCAGTTTAGGAGGCGTGTCTTATAATCTATCGCTGTCCACGATAGGAAGTAACGATCTAACTTCCCCGCATGCAACTCCCTCATTATCGTCATTTGAGTATGTGGTAGCACATGAACTTGGGCATGCGCTTGGTGCTTTGCATGCAAATTCGTGGGAATGCGGTACTGATATTTTATATGGGAACAACTGCTTTCATACCGAATACGGAAATTGGTATGACACCATGGGAACGGGAATGTTTTCACTTCATTATAATGCTATATATAAAAGTGTTTTTGGATGGCTCAACGCAAATTCGTTGCTCACCATTTCAAGATCAGGACGATATACTCTTAACCCGTTAGAGACAACTACCGGCATCAAAGCAGCAAAAATTCAAGTATCTGGATTTTCTGACTCTCTTTTTCTTGAGTATCGAAAGGCAATTGGATTTGATCAAAATCTGTCAAGCAGTCAGTTGGTCGGTAATTTGAGTGGCTTGTTCGTCAATACAACCCAAAAACCTCCATTCTTCTCGGCCTTGTTTACTCGTCTTCTTGATATGTCTCCACACACGAACAATGGTCCAGGTACAGATGTAAATACAGATTGGGCAGATGTTACCTTACGTCAGGGCATGAGTCCTTTTGTTGACCAAGCCCGAGGTGTGACCGTTGGACCCGTTATCTCTGCAGATGATTCACAAATCACTTTTGATGTAACGTTTGGAACGCCAGCCTGTGTCAACCTTGCTCCTTCGGTTGAGCAATATCTCAATGAAGCTTCTCGTGGTGGTCCGGGAGTTTTGGCCGATGCATATAGTTATGGCTTTAGTACAACCAATAACGATACTGAAACGTGTCCTAAATCTGATTTCAAGTTTTCTTTAGATGTTCCGGACGGGTGGTCATATTCTTTTCCCTATTACCCTGGACCCGGAGAGTCAGGACCAGCAGTTACCAATCGTGACACTGTCCCACTTTCGTCCGGAGATATTAGTTGGGCAAGTGTCGAAATTAAACCGTCTTCCGATGCGCCAGGAGGTACTTATTATGTAACACCTAAAGTTACTAACGTAAGGACAAATCTTACAAAAAGTGGGTCTAGAGTGAAAGTGGTTTTGCCACCAACACTAAACATAAGCGTCTCTATACCAAAGCCAAGAACTTCTTTTGAGACGGGTGAGCAAATTTCAGTCTCTTGGAGTGGCGCTGATACTATTGCTCAGCGGCAAGACTGGATTGCCATCACCCCTCATGGAAAAGCGTGGGGCTCTGATGGAGATCAGCGTCTTAATTCCTGGTTCTATACTGATGGTGCAGCAAGTGGAACAAAAAATCTTACGGCATCAACCACCCCTGGTGATTATGATGTTGTTTACTATCAGGACAATGGTTTTACGGAGCGTAAACGAGTAGGACCATTTACTGCAACTACTGTGTTAATTGTCACTCCAGCTAAGACTTTCCTTTATACCGGAAACGATCTTTCCGTCACCTGGTACAATTCTGGACCTACATACGATAAAGATTGGATTGCTATTGCTCCACAAGGTCAAAAATGGAGTAACGGAACCAATGACTCCCGGTTTTACACTGATGGTGCCAAAACCGGCACAAAAACACTTAAAGTTCCATCAACGGTTGGGATGTACGATATTGTTTATTACGAAAACAACGGATCTAAGGAATTGAAACGTGTAGGGCCGATTACTGGCGCGTTACCTGGCTCGAGCAACCATACACCCATTGCAGTTGCCGGTATCGGTTTGTCAACTGGATATCCGGTGCCAAGCATTACCGTGACTCGGGGTGTACCAACTTCTCTGTATCTTTGGGCAGTGCAACGAAAACCCGATGTTGTCAGCTCAGATCCGGATGGATGGGAGCACCCTACATATGGAGTTTCCATCGGAGGAAAATGCGAATGGAATACCGATCTCAATCAAGATGTTCCAACATTTGAGCTTACTCAAAATGGGAAAAGTGGTCCTTCTTCTAGTTCGGACTACATCCCCCAGCCAGAATATTGCCAAGTTTCTTTGGGTAGCAAGACCTTTAACGATCCACCAGGTACGTACACCTATCCAGTTCTGCGCATCACTGACAAACAGGGCGCACAATCCAATATTGCTTCGGTCCAGGTGATTATACAGGCACCTGACCCCACCCTCACTCCATCCAAAACCTCTCTTAATCCCAACGAATCATTCACTGTCTCCTGGACAAACCTCGGTACAACCTATCAAAAAGATTGGATTGCTCTTGCTCCTCATGGCAAAGACTGGGGATATGATAAAGACACTCGCAACAGCTCCTGGTTCTACACCGATGGAGCCTCATCCGGATCAAAAACCCTGATTACTTCAAACACCCCCGGAGAGTATGACATTGTCTATTATCAAAACAACATCCTTACCCAACTCAAACGTGTAGGACCAGTAACGGTAATAGGTCTCCCTCCCATCCCCACCCCTCTCCCCACGATTCCACCCCCGCCTCCGGTACCTCAACCCAAGATTTCTCTTTCTTCAAACT